>ENA-OQAZ01000226-OQAZ01000226.1-human-gut-metagenome-genome-assembly--contig:-NODE-226-length-31650-cov-4.079053_pt1 | contig 31650 bp, 33 predicted proteins | sample MGYA00242737_ERZ504531 | MGnify/ENA primary metagenome ERZ504531 (study PRJEB26092, sample SAMD00036244) | human gut metagenome | host: Homo sapiens | study: EMG produced TPA metagenomics assembly of... | reverse complement strand
TTTTTACTTGGTCTTTTTGGGTTTCGGTTTAGTAAACCCGTTTCTTTAAAAATTGTTAAAGAAAATTTTTCGAAGAATTCGTAATGTTGTTTTCACTGTTTAGTTATCAAGGTTTGTTGCGTCTGTCTCTCAGACAGCTCGTTTATTCTATCTCATCTCTTTTTTGTTTGTCAAGCACTTTTTTAAGTTTTTTTTCAAACATTTTTGAGTTAAGATTTTGTTGTCGCTTCGTTGACGACTTGGATACTTTATCATATCTTCTGTCTTTTGTCAACTACTTTTTTATTTTTTCTGAAAGCAGATGTATTTATCTGTTTCTTAAAAACAATTCGTTCCCAACAACTCTGATAGAATAGCATTTTTTCCATTACCTGTCAACATATTTTTTACATAAATTTCATTTTTTACTAAAAAAACGTATTTTTACGCCAAAAACCGCATTTTCCAGACATGTCACCACCTGTATCCTGGTGCTTTTCCGTCTGCAAAATGCGGTTTCTTCTATCCACCATAAAATATTCCTGTAAAAATACGGATAAAAATATTTTTATCATAAAGAAAATCCAGTACTGTATCGCCCCGGATCAGTCCCAGGCCTTTTTGCCCTATTTCCGTGTTGCATAAAATCGTAAGTACCAGCATTCCGACCCATACAAAAACAATACACTTCATGCCTCCTACTACGGCGCCGGCTATTTTGTTAATCCGCGGATGACCGGCAGTCTTGCCAGGAGATCCATGCATACGCCAGCACATGGATCAGGATTGAGGAAAGTATGTATGATACCAAAAAAGAAAGACAGTTCACTGCTACATTGGCCAGATATCCGGAAATATACCCTGCAAATGTATTAACCGCCAGATATTGATACACTAATGCCGTATTATTTTCTGTTATTCCCTTCTGGAGGAGATCCGGAATATCCATGCTGCTGATCAACGCCTTCTGTTCCTCATCATCCATGGTTTCTTTCCCATCTGCCAGAGAATCCACAAATGATCCGCTGGCAGTCTGGATTTTTTCATAAACAGACGTATTCTCACGTATGAACTGATTCACATAAGGATTGATCAGCCATACCAAAGCAACGGAGATTAGAACAAGCAATGCAGATACTACTTCTTTCACAAAGCCATGCCTGTATCCATCCACCATGGAAAAGGCAAGCAGGACCAGCACAGCCAGTCCAAGCCATGTCCAGTTCATATCTGCCCCCTTAACTGAATTTTATGGTGCTGACACCTGTATCCAGTACCATAAGATATTTATTCCATCCGATCTTAAAGAAATCCCGGATCGTTCCATCTACATTTCCGGCATATTTCTGTACACCACGGCTGTTCATCACGCAGATCTGCGAGCTGTTATACATGATGATATTATCTCCGCTCATTTTTATAGTCGTATATGGAATATTGAAATTTTTACGGAACTTCTGCTGTCCGCTCATATTATAGACTTCCATTGTATACAGATCATCTTTATTATTGTTTTTAAATACCAGGCCAATCCTGTCATCACTGAAAAATGTACTTACGATCTCCTGTTTTACATTGACTGTTTTGCTTTCTTTGGGGATCTGATTTCCCTGGTAAGTAGAAAATCCGTCATCTCGCAAAGCAATATACTTACTGTCACTGATACATTCCACCTGCGGGATCACTACATTCTCATAGGTATAACCACTTACGATCCGATCATCCTCATTCTGTCCTACATCCCCATAATTATAAAATGCCACATAGCTGGTAGTCTTGCTTCCATCAACATACTGGAATGTTACCATCATCACTCCGTTATCAGACACTGCTACATCCATGGGATATCCCGGATCATCGATCTTAGTCAGGTTTTCCGCGACCAGACTGCCATCCGGATTATAAAAATTGATCCAGGTATTATCATCATTGTCCAGGATCACTGCAACCATTCCATTCGATGCGATCCGCACTTTTACAATAGAATAAGACGTTGTTACAGTTCCGGTCACACCTTTTTTGTCGCAGATATAAAGCGATGTTCCCTCGCTGTCTGCAACAACCGCCCTGCTTCCATTCACATCTGCAATAGGATTCTGCATTGTATAGGTTTCGTTCCAGATGGTATTCATGCTGTTGTCCACAACAGATACTCCATCAGGACTGTATCTCAGGATATCTCCATCCATGTCCACATACTGTGTGGAAACAACATCTTCCTGTTCGCTTGTATTTAATACTTTATAGCTGTGATAGCTTCTTTTTTCTGCATAGAGAAAAACCAGGCAGACTGCAGCAGCGATCACTGTCGCTGTGATCACCTTTTTTCCCTTTCTTGAAATTCTTCGGTGATGAGAAGTTCTCCCGTAGTGAGAGCCTTCCTGCGCAGCCTGTTCCTGTGCAAGCCTGGCTTTTTGCCTCATCAGCTTTTTACGCTTTTGTTTTTTCTGTATTTTTTTTATGATATTCACAACCGTATCCCTTACCTTAAGTATTTTATTTTGTAATTGGTTTTCCAGTTATTATAGCACACTCCATCAGGGTAGTACAATTACCTGCCCGGGATAAATGATCTCATTGGCAGAAATTCCGTTTAATGCACAGATCTGTTCCATCGCATCTACAGTGCCATAGCGGTTCAGACTGATCTGATACAAGGTATCTCCCGGGCGGATCACATAAGTTTCCCCCGGATTTTCTGCTGCCACTGAAGTCTCTTCCGTTTTTTTCTCTTCTGTTTTTTTCTCTTCTGTTTTTTTCTCTTCTGTTTTATTATCTTTTTTTTTGCGTTGCTTCTGAAACAGACTGTTTTTTTGACCTCCGAGGTTCCGGTGTTATTGAGATTTTTTCTCTTATCTGTGTGGTTTCCGTCGGAACCGGAGTTCCCCGCACAGCTTCCTGTGTCTGCACCGGTTTCTGCGTCTGCTCTGCCTTTGGCGAAACCGATACACTCCGCACCGGTTCTGTTACTGCAGGTGTTATCTGCACCACCGAAGCAGAAGCGGTGCGATAATCTTCCGGAACCTCTGTTTTTTTCTGCTGATTCCGATAAAAGCCCACTCCGGCCACAAGAACTGCCAGTGCCAGACACACCGTAGCCGCATAAGAAAAAACGGAAGTTTTCTCTTCTCCCCGTTCCTCCGGATTTTTACTATCTATGATCTTTCTGAAATTTCTGACAGCCCTGTCCTCCACTTCCTCGGATGCCTCTCCGCCCTCTTTCTGGCTGCGTTCGATCATATATGTCTGCATCTGAGAATTTTTCTCATAATAAATATAATACCCGCTCAGTTTTGCCATCATGCCGCCATCATAACGAAAAAAGGCATCCTCCCGTTCTCCAGGATCCATCAGCATCAGGATCTTTTCCCCTCCAAAATGTCTGAGATGTACTTTCACAAAAAGCTCCGTGATCTCCATTGCTATCTGAGGCTGTGCAAAAAACCATCCCACGATCTCCTGCTCCGGAAAATACTGATCCTTATCCTCCTGCAGTTTCTGCCAGAGTTTTTCCGAAAAATCAATATGTTCTACTGCAGCCTCCATGCCGTCTGCTGCAATGGCACCTTTTATAAAAATACAGGTCATATCTGCAGTCCATTGAATTTCACCTGTAAGTACTGCCACACTTCCCTGGCCTTCCGGCTTTTCATCTTCTGCCAGGCTGCAGAGAAATGTGTATACATAATCTTCTATATAAATCCTGTAATCTCCGTTCGCCAGCCCAATCTGCCTTACATTTCTCGGCATGGAAAATGCTTCCTGTGCGGCTTCCTGTTCTGTTGTGTCCTCCTTATAAATGACTTCTATCATCTCATATCACCCCTTCTGTCCAAGCATAGCACAGTAAAAATGCGGATTTTAGCAGAATGTAAGAGTCTGTCCACAGAATTTAGCGACAGATTCCGCACCATGCATATTTTCCCTTTTTTCAGGATATGATAGAGTGAAAAAGAATCGAGGTTTCTCATGGCTTTTTACATTGATGCCGGAAAAAACGTTCATCCGGCGAGATTGCTTATCTTCTGAAAAAATGCATTCTTCACTGTCCCAAAAAATGGACTGAGATCGTGTTTTTATGCATTGGCAGTGATCGTGTTACCGGAGATTGTTTAGGCCCATATATCGGACACCTTCTTCATCCTCATGAAACCGGACATATTTTTGTCTACGGCACGCTTTCCTGCCCGGTCCATGCCCTGAACCTTGAAAAAACTTCATCGCTTATCACAAGGCTTCATCCACACGCCCTTGTAATCGCCATAGACGCTTCTCTTGGACAAAAAAAGCACCTGGCTATGTGACCATTGGAAATGGTGCACTTTACCCAGGTGCTGGTGTTCAGAAAGATCTTCCACCTGTAGGGGACATCCATATCACCGGCATTGTAAATACTGCCGGAATCATGGAGCAGCTTACCCTGCAGACTACCCGGCTCTCCACCGTAGTAGCACTTGCAGATGTGATCGCCTGCGGAATCCTTAAGATACTTCCTGCAGAAACAGACTTATCCCCTGTTGATCTTGATTATACGAACTCCTTGATCTGCTTATAGATACCCTCTGCATCGAGACCGTATTTATGAAGAAGCTCTAATGCCGGACCGGACTCACCGAATACATCATGGATTCCGATACGTTTAACCGGTACCGGTGCCTTCTCAGCCAGGCACTCGCACACAGCTCCGCCAAGACCGCCGATGATGGAATGCTCCTCAACAGTTACAACCTTGCCGGTTTCTTTGGCAGCTGCAACAACAAGGTCCTCATCCAGAGGCTTGATGGTATGGATATTGATCACTTTTGCATCGATTCCGTCTGCTGCAAGCTTCTCAGCTGCTTCAAGAGCCGGTGCAACGCAAAGTCCGTTTGCGATGATGGTAAGATCTTTTCCCTCGCGGAGAACGATGCCCTTACCAAGCTCAAATTTATAATCTGGTCTGTCATTGATAACCGGAACAGCAAGACGTCCGAATCTCATGTATACCGGTCCCTGATGCTCGTAAGCAGCAGCAACCATAGCTTTTGCTCGATATCATCAGAAGGACTTGCAACGACCATCCCCGGAATCACTCTCATCAGGGCAAAATCCTCCAGGCACTGATGTGTGGCGCCGTCTTCACCTACAGAAATACCGCCGTGAGTTGCTCCGATCTTTACATTCAGCTTCGGATATCCGATGGAGTTACGAACCTGCTCATAAGCACGTCCTGCTGCAAACATTGCAAAAGTACTTGCAAAGGGAACCTTACCTGTGGAGGCGATTCCTGCTGCAATACCCATCATGTTGCACTCTGCGATACCACAGTCAATGTGACGCTCCGGGAATTCTTTTTTAAACATACCTGTCTGTGTAGCTGCAGCAAGGTCAGCGTCAAGAACGATAAGATCCTCGTGTTTTTTTCCTAATTCTATGAGGCACTGCCGTAGCTTGCTCTCGTTGCGATTTTCTTTACTTCTGACATAATGCTTCACCTACCTTCTCCAGATCTTCCATTGCCTGTGCATACTGCTCATCATTCGGAGCTTTTCCGTGCCAGCCTACTGCGTTCTCCATGTAGGAAACACCTTTACCTTTTACTGTTTTCATGATGATAGCTGTCGGCATACCCTTTGTAGCTCTTGCCTCATCAAAAGCAGCCTTCAGCTGATCCATATCGTTGCCGTCCGCAACATTGATCACATGGAAATTGAAAGCTTCAAATTTCTTGTCGATCGGATATGGGGAGCATACATCTGCAATGTCACCATCGATCTGAAGTCCATTGTTATCTACGATCACAACCAGGTTGTCCAATTTGCGGAAGCCTGCGAACATAGCTGCCTCCCACACCTGGCCTTCCTCGATCTCACCATCACCCAGCAGTGTATATACTCGATAATCATCATTACTGAGTTTGGCAGAAAGAGCCATACCTGCTGCTGCAGAGATTCCCTGACCAAGAGAACCACTGGACATATCAACGCCCGGAATATGCTTCATATCCGGATGTCCCTGAAGATAGGAGCCCAGATGACGAAGTGTTTTCAGATCCTCTTTTGGAAAATATCCTCTCTCTGCAAGTACAGAATAGAGTCCCGGTGCTGTATGTCCTTTGGAAAGGACAAAACGGTCACGGTCTGCCTTCTTAGGATCCTTCGGATCGATGTTCATCTCTTCAAAATATAAATAGGTGAACACGTCTGCTGCAGAAAGGGATCCGCCCGGATGGCCGGCCTTTGCTGCATGGACTGCTGTTACGATATCCTTGCGGACTTCGTTGGCAACTTTCTGAAGTTCTAACTTATCCATGTTATTAATGTCTCCTTTTTAGTGCCCTGCTGTTCACAGGGAATTTGTATATAAAAGAGGTTTCGATCACTCACCGAATACTGCCTTGTAATCAGCCTGAAATTTAGTGATACCTGCATCTGTCAGCGGATGATGTGTCATCTGCTCAATTACCTTGAACGGTACCGTAGCGATATCTGCGCCTGCAAGTGCACATGCAGTTACATGCATTGGATGGCGAACGCTTGCTGCGATGATCTCTGTCGGGATATCTGCAACCGCAAACATCTCAGCGATCTGCTGGATCAGCTCAACGCCATCTGTGGAGATATCATCCAGTCTTCCAAGGAACGGAGATACGTATGTAGCACCTGCTCTTGCTGCAAGAAGTGCCTGGTTAGCAGAAAAGATCAGAGTAACGTTTGTCTTGATCCCCTCAGAGGAAAGAACCTTAACAGCCTTCAGTCCCTCTGTTGTCATAGGAATCTTAACAACCATGTTCGGATGGATAGCTGCAATCTCACGTCCCTCACGGATCATTCCCTCAGCATCTGTTGTTGTAGCTTTTACCTCACCGCTGATCGGTCCGTCAACGATCGTTGTGATCTCTTTGATCACCTCGTTGAAGTCTCTTCCTTCTTTGGCGATCAGAGACGGGTTTGTTGTAACTCCACAGATAACTCCCATGTCATTTGCTTCTCTGATATCCTCTACTTTAGCTGTGTCGATAAAAAATTTCATTGTTTTTTCCTCCTGTTTACGTTCGTTCTTTTTCTTGATGATTCCATTATAACAAACTCATTGCGGGGGTCAAGGCACCTATTTTTATTAATAAATATTTTATTAATAAAATAGCTTTTTATTAATAGTGCCTGTCAATTTTTTCACCCAAAACAGCTGCTTTCCATTTTCCTCAATTCGAATATCGCCGTAATTATCATAGCTAACAAGGTTTCTATTCAAATGTGTCATGGAAACTCTCTCTATATATTATTATTAATAATTTTTGCGCCATTATTTATTTTTCTGTTCATCAGACTGGTTTCTGTCCAGTCTTGCATACCCCGTCGTGCGGCGCGTGATCAGCTTCGGGTATATTCGATATTATACAGGCTGGCAGGTCTTTCATCCAGGTAAAATTTATCATTCATGTCGATCTTACGGATGATGATGTCACAGGCATCTCTTCCCTTCAGCGCAACAAAATGATCAATGGTTGTCAGGGATATCCTGCGGATGCCGGAATAAAAAATATTATCGCACCCTATGACAGAAACATCCTTTGGAACGTGTATCCTCATTTCGTGCAGCGCATCAATGGCGCCTATGGCCATCATGTCATTTTGTCCTGCGATAGCCGTAAATTTCTGTCCTTCCTGGAGAAGTTCCATGGTCAGCTCGTAGCCCATGGCATACTCGGAATCCATCCGCGGGATCTTTCTGTCATTGGACTCATCTGCCGCCTTGATGAGCACATGATCCTTTTTTCCCTCTTTTTCAAACTCGCGGACAAAGCCCTCCACACGCTTGGAGCGCTGCCACTGCCGTCTGGTAAGAGGAGGCGTGATAAATGCCACATCCGTGTGCCCCAGATCAAGAAGATGTCTGGCCATCAGCTTCCTACCACTGTGTTGTCCTGATTGATAGCATCTACCGTGGTTGTTTTTTCCTTGTTGCTGATGATGACCAGCGGTGTTTCTTTTGCGATCTTTTCTACCTGATGCTGGAAATCCGGATGAGGATTGCAGGTATAAATGATCCCTGCCGGCCGCATGGTCTGCATCATACGGAGATATTTTTCTTCCAGCCCCGCATCGCGCTGGGTATTGCAGATAAATACCCCATATCCCTGCTCATTGGCCACAGCCTCGATTCCCTGAAGCAGCAGTACATAATAGGGGCTGGTGAGTGTGGGGCAGAAAACAACGATCAGCTTTTCTTTTCTGTCAGCTTTGTGTTTCCGACGTCCGGGAAGCTCATAGCCAAGCTCTCTGGCCGCCTGCTCCACCCGCTCCACAGTTTCTCTCGAAAAAGAAACATTATATTTCCGGTTCAGCACCATGGATACAGTTGCCTGGGAAACGCCTGCTCGTGCTGCCACATCCGATGAGGTTGCTTTCTTTTTTGCCACCAGTCTCACCTCCTTTATAACCCGGGGAAATTTCCTGGCTGCTTATCACTTTTTGCAATCTCTCAGAAAATTTTTCACCTGATCTGGTTAAAGCTCCACTCTTCCCTCCAGTGCCCGGAGAAGTGTCACCTCATCAATATACTCCAGATCACCGCCCACCGGAACTCCGCTGGCGATACGGCTTACTTTGATCCCGGTCGGTTTGATCAGCTTACTGATGTACATAGCTGTCGTTTCGCCTTCAAGACTGGAATTGGTTGCCACAATAACTTCCTTTACATCCCCCTGAAGGCGCTTCATCAGCTCCTTCAGTTTGATATCATCCGGCCCGATCCCAAGCATCGGGGAGATCGCACCATGAAGTACATGATATACACCGTCAAATTTACCTGTTTTCTCATATGCTGCCAGATCCCTGGTATTCTCAACCACCATGATAGTGCTGTGATCTCTTTTGGGATTGGCGCAGATCGGACAAAGCTCCTGGTCAGTCAGCGTGTAACAGCACTTACAGTACTGAACATTCTGCCTTGCATCGGTAATGGAGGCGGTCAGCTGCTCTACCTGGTCCTTCGGCATATTCATGATATGAAATGCAAGACGCTGGGCAGATTTGGCTCCGATTCCCGGAAGATGGGAAAGCTGCTCAATAAGTTTATTGATATGGCTGCTGTAATATTCCATCAGAAAGGAAGACCTCCGCCAAGACCACCAAGGCCGCCTGTGAGTTTGGACATCACTGCTGCTGACTCGGACTCAACCTGGCGGAGCGCCTCATTTGTTGCTGCCGCGATCATGTCCTCAAGCATCTCGATATCATCCGGATCTACCGCTTCCTCAGAAAGTGTAACCTTTGTTATTTCACGTTTACCGGAAACTGTAACGGAAACGGCTCCGCCGCCTACTGTTGCTGTAAACTCTTTTTCCTCAAGAGCTTTCTGGTTTTCTTCCATCTGACGCTGCATTTTCTGCGCCTGTTTCATAAGATTGTTCATGTTTCCCGGCATACCCATGCCAGGAAATCCACCTCTTTTTGCCATAATACTTTCCTCCTGTTTTTTGTTTACGGATTTATACTCCTCATCCGGGTCTTCTTCCACTACGATATCCATGTGGATATTCTCCCGAAGTGCATCGTCTACTGTGATCTGCGCGAGATTGGTGTGCTGATGTTTGTTGGCTACCAGCATATGTATCTCCACGCTTTTGCCTGTCCGGGCAGCAATAATGTCCTGAAGCTCTTTCTTCGCCTCCGGATTGTCTACATAATTCATCCCCAGAAAATCCTGAAATTCCACATAAAGGATGGAATCTCCTGTTTCTCCGTTATACTTGGGGACTGCACGCTGCAGGGACTGCTTGAAAAGTCCGGTAGTCTGACCCACGATGGCACGCCAGCCTGCCACGATCTTCTGAAGATCCTCAGGAGCTGCCTTCTGTGGTTTCTGCTGCTGTGCCGTTGCTGCACCGGTCACTGCCGCCCCCGGTTCCCCGGCTCCGCCGGCCTCGCTCTCCCGAACGATCACCTGCTGCACAGGCCGTTCCTCCATCTGCTTTTCCAGGACACGAAGCCTGTCAAGAACAGAGTCCAGATTTGTCTCCATGGCCGGTCTGCACAGCTTGATCAGTGCGATTTCCACCAATACACGCTTCTGGCTTGCAAAACGGATCTGATTAGACAGATCGGAAAAAATACGAATGTAACGCATCAGCGTCTCCACATCTGTCATCTCGCTCTCTTCCTTCAGAAGCTTCAGATTCTCAGAAGAAACGTCAATGGCTTCCTCAGGATTTTCGGAAGTCTTCACAAGCAGAAGATTTCGCATATACCAGGTAAAATCTGATACAAACTGTCCCAGCTCACGGCCGCCTGTGATCAGGTCCTCCAGCACATGGATGGAACCTGTCACATCGCCGGAAAGAACCTTTCGGAGAAGTCTGCTGAATACCTCTGTATCCACGGCTCCCAGAACATCCAGGACTTTATCATAAGTAAGCACCTGTCCCAGATAAAAGGAAATACACTGATCCAGAAGACTCAGAGCATCTCGCATGGACCCATCGCCTTTTTTTGCCACATAGCGTACAGCCTTCTCCTCTGCTTCCACCCCTTCTGCAGTCAGAAGCTCGGAAAGTCTGGCAGCAATGGTATCAATGGATATCCGGTGAAAGTCATAGCGCTGACATCTGGACAGAATTGTGATCGGTATCTTGTGGGCCTCTGTAGTCGCCAGGATGAAGATAACATAAGAAGGTGGCTCCTCCAGTGTTTTCAGAAGAGCATTAAATGCACCTGTTGAGAGCATATGCACCTCATCGATGATATAAACCTTGTATTTACCCTCTGTTGGACGATAAGCCACTTCCTCACGGATCTCACGGATGTTGTCAACACCGTTGTTGGAGGCTGCATCGATCTCGATCACATTCATGGCAGTTCCCGCCTGAATGGCCTTGCACATGGCACATTCATTGCAGGGGCTGCCATTTACAGGATGTTCACAGTTTACTGCCTTCGCCAGGATCTTTGCAACCGTAGTTTTTCCGGTACCACGCGTTCCGCAGAACAGGTATGCGTGTCCGATACGGTTCGCCTTGATCTGGTTGGTCAGTGTTGTCACAATATGATCCTGTCCTTTTACATCGTCAAAATTGTCGGGACGAAATTTACGGTAAAGAGCAGTATAACTCATAAAACTCTCCTTCTCTTCGCCACAGTCGCCGCGGAAAGACTCCCGCGGCGGCCAGATGACTCATAATTCATTAATCGCCAAAACTGATTCCGATCTGTTTGGCTGCTTTTACAAGCTGATCCTTTGGAGATACCATCTTCAGCTTGCCTGCACATTCAGCAAGAGGAACCCGTTTGATCTTGCCATTGATGACGCCGATCATAACACCGTATTCCTCATCCATGATCGCCTGCGCTGCACCGGCACCGATCCTTGTGGAAAGAACGCGGTCATATGCACATGGCTCTCCGCCTCGCTGCATATGTCCCGGAACTGTGATACGTACCTCACTTCCGGTCACCTTCTGGATCTGGTCTGCGATCTCATAGGATACAGACGGATATTTCTTTGCTCTTTCCGCAAGCTTTTCTTTGTATTTTTTCTTCGGAAGCTCTGCATCTTCTTTTGAGATAGCTCCCTCAGCTACTGCAAGAATGGTAAAACGCTTGCCGGCCTTGTTACGCTTCTGGATGGCTTCCGCAACCTTGTTGATATCGTATGGGATCTCCGGAATCAGGATCACATCTGCTCCGCCCGCAACACCGGCATTCAGTGTAAGGCTTCCGACCTTATGTCCCATGATCTCAACAATAAATACACGTCCATGGGATGCAGCTGTTGTATGGATGCAGTCAATGGCATTAGTTGCGATCTCCAGAGCACTCTGGAAACCAAATGTCATATCTGTACCCCAGATATCATTATCAATGGTCTTCGGAAGATGGATGATATTCAGGCCTTCCTCGCGGAGAAGATTGGCTGTTTTCTGCGTTCCGTTTCCGCCGAGGATCACAAGACAGTCCAGACAGAGCTTATAGTAAGTCTGTTTCATTGCCTCAACCTTGTCCAGTCCCTTCTCATCCGGAACCCGCATCAGTTTAAACGGCTGTCTGGATGTTCCGAGAATAGTTCCGCCCTGAGTCAGGATCCCGGAAAAGTCCTTAGCTGTAAGCATACGGTATTTCCCGTAGATCAGTCCCTTATATCCGTCATCAAATCCATAAACCTCAAGGTTCTCAACGCTGTTGCTCAGGCCCTTCACAACGCCTCTCATAGTTGCGTTCAGTGCCTGGCAGTCGCCACCGCTTGTCAGCAGACCGATTCTTTTAATCATAGCGTCCTCCATTCTGTGCCCTCTTATGTGCACATTTTATTTGTTGCTGTCTGCATATAAGACAGATATTCCACCTGACGTATTTCTGCAGAACAACTACTGTATCCTCTCTTTTCACAGAGTTTTACACAGTATAATATTATAAAGCATTTTCAGGCAGTGTACAATAGCCAAAAAAACCGGATCGTTTATATGCCCACATCCGGAACGAATCTGGGATACGCTGAAATCTCGATCAGCAATATTCCGGCTAAACAGAGCATTCTCAGATCCAATTCAGCTTCACCCTTCGCAACACCAAAAACGGCGGTATTCAGAACTGCCACCTCAGTCTTCTCAGCTGATGTCTCTATTTTAAAACCTGCGCCTTTATGCTGAAATCAAAAACTGAATACGTGAAATATCCGGGGGCTCCTTTTTATAAAAACAGATCTGGCGCATCTTGACAAATCATTCATAAGAGTCTATAATTAAATTCCGCGCAGCCGGGGAGATAGCGGTGCCCTGTACCTGCAATCCGCTACAGCAGGGGTGATGCCAATCTGAGGCTTGTATCTTGCAGAGCAGCCCTTTATAAGTGGCGTTGACGTCTGGGTCTTACGCAACAGGAATCTGTGAACCGTGTCAGGGCAGGAATGCAGCAGCACTAAGCAGAAGCTCTTGTGTGCCGTGAGGGTGCCTGGGCTGAGTTAACTGTAAAGGTAACGTCTGTGAGACCATTCCGAGGTGCGGCGCGCGTAAAAAAGGTTATAATATATGATCTCTATATAAACAGCATTCCCGCCGGGTTCGTCATTTATGACTGATCCGGCGAGATTTTTTTATGCATTTACTCCTTACCTGCCCCGGCAAAAAAACGCCGGGAAGCTGTTCCGAATGCTCCCGACGTTTTCCTGTGTACATATATTGCGTTATTTACAATATCCGGCAACTACCTGATTGATCAGCTTGCCGTCTGCCTTTCCCTTCAGATCTCCCATAACTGCCTTCATGATCTGGCCTTTATTTCCTGTTGCCAGAACATCTGCAAATTTTTCCTCGATATAAGCCTTGATCTCTGCTTCATCCATCTGCTTCGGAGCGTATTTCGCAATGATGTCATATCTTGCCTGATACTCTTCTTTCAGATCTGTACGTTCTGCAGGACAGGTATCGATCTGCTCTTTTGCTGTTTTCAGCTCTTTCAGGATAACTTTGTCTACAAGCTCTCCTTTGATGTCATCACGGCATCCCTCATCAATGGCAGCTTTTTTTACTGCTGCGATCAGTGCAGAAACTGCTTCCTTTGTCACCTTATCCTTGGCCTTCATTGCTGCTATCATGTCTTTTCTTAAAGCTTCAAGTTCCATTTTTTGTTCCTCCATTTTCTGTCGTTCCTGTGTCAACGACTTTCGTTTGGCCTGAATGGATTTTCTATCTGTAATAGTTGAAATCCATTTATGATTTTATTTTGATATTTTCACAGGATTCTGTCAAGAGTAAATCTCTCATGATTTTTGCCTGCTTCTTTTTCTCCCGCAGTTCCCTGAAAAATGCGGAAAGCATTTCGGAGCATTCCTCTTCCAATACCCCTTCTGTGATCTTTACCTGATGATTAAAGCCTTCGATCTGAAGAAGATTCATCACAGATCCGGCACAGCCTGCTTTCGGGTTCATACAGCCGATCACCACCTCATCGATCCTGGACTGTACCAATGCACCGGAACACATCTGACAAGGCTCCAGCGTTACATACATGGTGCATCCCTCCAGACGCCAGTCTCCCAGCTTTTTACTGGCCTTTCGGATAGCATTAAGCTCTGCATGAGATAAGGTATTTTTGTCTGTATTGCGGCGATTGTAGCCTCTGGCTATGATCTTTCCCTCATGCACGATCACACAGCCGATCGGCACTTCCTCCAATGCACGGGCCTTTTTTGCCTGGCGGATCGCCTCTTTCATAAAACGTTCCTGATCTGTCACGTTTTTACTCCTCCTGTAACTTCACATTCCGGAAAAAGCTCCGGGATTCTATCTTTTCATACCAAGACTGCTCTCAGCCTTCTGTACGTTCGATTATAACTTTTCAGATATTCCATGTCAATCTGCTGCAAAACAGATATTTGCACACAGTAGGAACATTACGGAGTAATTTCCTATAGCATAAAAAACGCAGACAAAGGAAGCTCTCGCGAACTCCGTTGTCTGCATCAATGAGTGCATTATATCTACTTTTTTCCGGAAAGTCAGGCAGCCATATTATTTGTGAAGTGACTCACCATTGGTAGTGATCACATCTTTATACCAGTAGAAGGATTTCTTCTTATAACGATTCAGTGTACCTGTTCCATCATCGTTACGGTCCACGTAGATGTAGCCGTAGCGTTTTTTCAGTTCTGCTGTAGATGCACTGACAAGGTCAATACAGCCCCAGGAGGTGTAGCCCATAACATCTACACCGTCCTCAACAGCCTCTTCGACCTGAAGGAGATGTTTCTGCAGGTAATCAATACGGTAATCATCCTCAACGGTCATAACGCCATCCTTCTCCACCAGCTTGTCTACTGCGCCTAGTCCGTTCTCAACGATGAATAACGGTTTCTGATAACGATCCCAGTAGTAATTCAGCACATAGCGAAGACCCTGCGGATCGATCTGCCATCCCCAGTCAGATGCTTCCAGATATGGGTTCGGAACACCGCCCATAAGATTACCCTTTCCTTTTACATGAGCTGGGTCTGCTGTCTCGCAGATACTCATGTAATAGCTGAAGGAAACGAAATCTACTGTATTCTTAAGGATTTCCGCATCGCCTGGCTCAAATTTGATCTCAATGTTATTTTCACGGAAATAACGTTTCATATATCCCGGATAATATCCGCGGACATGTACATCACCGAAGAAATCGTTCTTGTGAACACTCTCCATAGTCTTGATCACATCGTCCGGGCATGGGGTCAGCGGATAAGTCGGCATGCTCAAGATCATGCAGCCGATCTTTGCATCCGGCATCATCTCATGTCCGATCTTTGTTGCAAGTGCACTTGCGACCAGTTCATGATGAACAGCCTGATACAGATCCTGCTTGGAAAGCTTATCCTTTTCTGTGTAAATACCACCGCTTAAGAATGGTTCATGGAGAACAGAGTTTATCTCATTAAATGTCAGCCAGTATTTAACCTTCTTGCCGTATCTTGCAAAAATAGTTCTCACATATCTCTCATAAAAACCGATCATCTTTCTGTTCACCCAGCCATCGTAGGTTTTTGCAAGATGAAGCGGTGTTTCATAGTGGGAGATCGTTACCAGTGGCTCGATCCCATATTTATGGCATTCGTCAAAAAGATCATCATAAAACTGAAGACCTTTTTTCGTTTGGTGTCTCCTCATCTCCGTTAGGGAAAATACGACTCCATGCAATGGATGTACGGAATACTTTGAAGCCCATCTCCGCAAATAATTTCACATCTTCTTTATAACGATGATAAAAATCGATTCCGATAAGTTTCATGTTATCCGGTGTAGGCTCTTCCGTTCTGGGGCCAACGATTCCGTGTGGTGTTACATCCTGTGTGCATAAACCCTTTCCGTCTTCATTGTATGCACCCTCGCACTGATTGGCAGCAACTGCACCGCCCCATAAAAAATTCTTTGGAAATGACATTCTGGAATCCTCCTTATGTAATATACTCAAGCGGACATTCGGAATCCGCTTCGCTACTTCCTCATGAACAAATAAGCGGAATAACCGCTTATTATCTGTAAGTGGACATTCGGAATCCGCTTCGCTACTTCCTCATGAACAAATAAGCGGAATAACCGCTTATTTGTTCATGAAGTGATATAAAGCACCGATTAAATTTGCGTCATTGTAGAATTGACAGTTTGTGATCTTCGGCTCCGGAACATATGGTGTTATCTTTCGCAATGGAATATTCTTCATTACTTCATCCAGGCTCTTCTGAAGATATTCATGCAGAAGCGGCTGCTGGCTGATGCCTCCGCCGATAGCAATGATGTCCAGATCCAGATAGATATTCAGGTTATAGATCTGTACTGCAAGACGATCTGTAAACTCTCTCAGACCTGCCAGAACTTTCTCATCACCTTCATTTGCCAGACCGAATATCTTCAATCCATCGTAAATCTGCCAGTCCTCTCCTGTATGCTTTGCAACAGTCTTTGCAAGTCCTTCCGCACCACTGATCATTCCCCAGTAGTTGTCCAGCTCTGCCGGCCCCTTCGCCTCTGTGCATATATAGCTGTATTCGCCTGCGGTGAAATGATTTCCGCGGAAAAGCTTTCCGTTGAGGATGATCCCGCCTGCAACACCGGTTCCGATAACAACAACAGCCCCATTTGTACAGCCCTTAAGACTTCCTCTCCAGAACTCGGCAAGTGCCGCACATTTTCCATCATTTTCCACAGAAACCGGAATTCCGTAACGCTGGGAAAGTTCTGTGCCAACAGTACTTCCTGCAAGATATGCAAGATATCCTGCTGTTACACAATATCCATTCCTGTTGTCCAGCATACCAGGCATGCTGATGGCAATACCTTCAATGCGGTTTTTGTATTTCTCCACAACACTGTCCAGAACTGCATAATAGTCCTCTTTTGTCTTTGTATGATAGTCCGGTGTGGGAACCTTATCTTTTTCAAAAATTTCTGCATTTTCGTTCATTAATGCATATTTCGTAAATGTTCCGCCTGCATCAAAAACCAGATAATTTTTCATTTTCATTTTACCTCAAGCTTTATTTCTCGTCACCAAAATTCAGAGCAAGCTTTGCAAAGAAATCTTCCAGTGTCAGTCTTGCATCCAGATATTTGTAAACACGGATCTCACGGTTGTCCTGTCCATGGATGTATGTCATATCCTCTGCGATTCTCGGTGCAGGTACCATATCGTAGCTTACCTTTTCCAGTTCTTCCATCAGAACGGCAATGGTTCCCTGATCACCAAGTCCCCAGATCTCGCCCTGTGGCCAGTCCATTTCGTACTTGGCTGCTACATGGTTGAAATCCACCAGCTGCTCAAAAAGATATTTTCCGATCTTTCCACATGGGCGTACCTTCAGCTGAAGCTCTGCAAGAGAAACAGCCATCACTTTATAAAGACTCATCGGCACCTGCCATACCGGCACTTTGGAGGAAAATACTACGTTTGCAGCGTTGATATCCATCATCAGGTTGAACTCAAATCCGCCCTTTGGATAATCTGCTCCACCGATCCAGATCACTGTCATGCGCTCTGCGATCTCCGGTTCATCAGAAGTGCGGAGGCAACGTCTGTAATGGCACCCTGGCACGCAATGTACAACGGTCTTTTATCTCCTTCATCGCTTCCTCGATGATGAATCTTGCACCCTCGGAATCGATAGGTGTATTCTCATCTTCAAGGGCGCGTGGTGCACCCAGCTTTACCGGATACTGATTCTTAAGCCCCATAAGCTCCATGACTTTGATGATCTCATCGTAACTTGCCTGCGCAGTACCAAGCTCGCCGTACTGCTGCGGGTTTTTCCAGAAATGACCCGCAACAAGGCTTTTACGTCGAATCTTGGTGTCATGAGATGATGCGCTACTGCATACTGGTCATCTGCCTCGTTTTTGCAATCTGTATGTACGATCACCCTTACTTTTTTGTTTTCCGGTACTGTATAGGCATAATTCCACATAATATTTTCCTCCTTATATAAAACAGATGTTCTGATAATCGAAAGGAGCACCTTTCGATGCTCCTTATTTTTTCTTTTTTTGTTCGATTTAAATTTATGCGTTTTCTTTATTCCGCTGGTTCAGCTCTGCACGGATCTGCGGATATTTTTTATCCAGATCATATGGGATCAGCACAACGATAGAAAGTATTGTAGCTACCAGCGCAAGACCACCGAATGCAAAATTGATCGCTGTATGTGTCTGCGGGAACTCCTTTGCAATGCTGATACCATCTGCCATTGCCTTATCAAGCTTTGCTGCATCGTAGTTACCCCATACAAGAAGGGCAGATACGATAGCAGATGCTGCTGCTGAGGAAACCTTGTTTACAAATCCCTGGATCGCATTCTGTGTTCCACCAAGGTTTCTTCCTACCTGCCACTCTGTATAGTCAAAGATATCAGGCATCATGGAGAAGAACATACTGGAACGGAAACCAAAGCCAAGTCCGATCAGTCCAAGGGATGCTGTTGCGATCGTTCCATTGGATGTAAAAAACAGAATCGCAAAGCCAACACAGTCTACGATCGCTCCAAACTGGATCAGCTTGATCTTTGCAATTCCCTTACCATTGAGATAAGCTGCAAGGATCATAGTCGGGATTGCAAGCAAGGTAAGTAAAGTAAGTGCCAGTGACATTCCGCTTACATCACCAACAATGTAAGTATAATAGTACTGCATTGCACCATACATGGAAAGATATCCAAGGAAGAGGAAAAATACCTCGCCAAGGAACATGATGTAATATTTATTTTTTACAAGACTTCCGATATCCTTGATCAGAGAGCTCTTTCCTGCTGACTTTGTCGGAGGATTGATCTCCACGATGGAGAATACACAGATTGCCATGATGATGATAACGATGATTCCAAGCACAATGTTTGTGTTACGATATCCGGTAGCCAATGCTGCACCAGTTGCATCCTTGGAGCCGGAGAAGAAATATACCATCGGAAGCACGAACAGGGAAGATGTCAGTGATCCAAGGTTTGAAAATACAGTACGTGTTGTAGAAATCTTGGTACGCTCTGTTGCGGATGCTGACAGAGAAGATACGATCGGTGCCATCGGAATATTTACCAGAGTATAGCCAAATGAGAAGATAACGTAAGTTACGTATGCCCATGCAAGCTTTGCACCTGCGCTCCATCCTGTCGGAACGGAAAACAGAAGAACCATACCAACTGCAAGGACCGGTGCACCATAAAGCATCCATGGACGGTAACGTCCCATTTTTGTATCGGTACGGTCGATCATTGCACCTACCATATAGTCTGTGAATGCATCGATGAATTTTGTTACAACGAACATAAATCCAACAGCGCCGGCTGCAAGTCCCGCGCAGTTTGTGTAATAAAAGAGAAGATATGTATTGGCAAGAAGGTAAGCAAGATTACAAGCATAATCACTGATACCAAAACCGATACGCTGTCTCCATTTAAACTTTGTTGTTTCATAATATGCCGGTTCGTGTTTTAACTTTTGCATTTTTCCTCCACCTTTTTTATGTTGATTTAACGATCCACTCAGGAACATGTAAATTTTTTCTGCGCGCCCTGTTTCTGGCGGATCAATCAGGTATGTCTCAACGACAAGCATATTATAATCAAAGCTATTTGATTTTCGTTATCATTTTTTTGATATTTTTATCATTTTCCCAACACATTTCTAATAGTTTTATAAACTTATTCAAGAATAAAATTCCTTACGCTTATATTTTTCCCGGTACTGCCTGGGAGTCATTTTCATATATTCTTTAAATACACTGCCAAAATGACTCTGGGAATTGAAGCATACATAATCACTGATCTCTGACAGGATCGCATCGGAATATTTCAGGAGATTGGCAGCTCTTTCTACACGAAATTTCCGGATATAATCCACGATCTTCTCTCCCGTATCCTGCCGGAAGCTTCTGGAAAGGTGACCCGGGCTGATCCCGATAGCCTCTGCGATATCCTCAAGATATATCTTATGGTGATAATTCCGGGAAATATAATCCTTGCACTGCTCTGTATAGCTGGAAAAGCTTCTTGTTTTTCTGGTGTCAGCTACCAGCTTTGTAAATTTATAAAAGCATCTTTGGTTCAGTTCGATCATTTCTTCCATAGTCCGGCATTGATCGATCTGATTAATGAAATGATCACTGAGACGATATGCATCTGCCGGCGAAACTCCTCCTGATATAGCTTCTCTTGTTGCCAGTGTAGTTGTCACAATAGCCAGATTCCTCTGATGATTAAAATGTTTTCTGGAAAGGATCCCTCCTTTTTCCAAAAGTGCCGTGGCTCGTTCATTAACCTCTTCCACATTTCCTTCACGTATGCTATCCAGTACATATCGTTCTTCCATATATGTATGATGGTAGGCTGCCGCATCCGAGTCGTCCAGTTCAATGCGAACTGTTTCCCCCTCCTCCCAAGCTTCTTTTTCCTCGATGAGATTATTTTTTTCCATAAGATCGTCCGGCTGAATATCCTTTCCCTCCAAAAGCTCATACAGAAAACTTACGAAATTCAACATTCGGTTCAGTGTCATTTTGTCCGGATGGCGTTCTTCCTTCATTGACATGTGATATTTCTTATAAAACTGATGTATTTCCACATAGCTGAGCTCTTCTGCACATACCGGACCTGACAGATAGAAATCCTGGCCGCTCTGAACACAAAAGAAATAAATTTTATCAAAAGCCTTATAAATAGTCGGTACATTCTGTTCTTTTGTCTGGCAGATCAGGGACCGGCGCAATTCCTCTGATACAGTCAGCGGATTCTGTTTTTCGGGAAAAACCCCAAGACTCCGGATATTTTCTCCTGCTTCATCTGCATAAAAAATGGGAATTCCCCACAGGCTTTCCAGTTTTCTCAACAATGTATGTTTTGCCATGTCAACATCCTTTCATCTGTAATATCGGACTGTTATTGGAATAAATTATATGTTTTTTTTCTTCCATGAGCAAGCCCCCAAACCTGCTTATTGCTTTTCGCAACTTTGCAGGAAACTTACTTGATTCTGTTAAAAAGGCTTGCGGCTTTTTTCGGGGGAGAGTATGCTTGTAGTATCATAAATAAGAGAAACAAGGGGATTTTCCTATGAAAATATGTGGATTTAACAAAACAACCCTGCTGGATTATCCGGGAAGAGTAGCCTGTACCATATTCTTAGGCGGCTGCAACTTCCGCTGCCCATTCTGCCAGAACGGAGCTCTTGTCATGGAGCCTGATACCCAGCCTGAATATTCCCAGGAGGAAATCCTGGCTTTTCTGAAAAAAAGAAAGGGGATCCTGGATGCGTCTGCATTTCCGGCGGTGAACCCACGCTTGCACCGGAGCTGCCGGAATTTCTCGGCAGGATCAGGGAACTAGGCTATGATGTGAAGCTCGATACCAACGGTTCCCGCCCCTCCGTGGTAAAAAATCTCGCAGCAGCTGACCTGATCAACAAGGTTGCCATGGATATCAAAGCCTGTCCTTCCAACTATCATGTGCTCACCGGTGTACATGCTGATCTGGATGGGATCCGGGAAACTGCCGGATGGCTGCTGGACGGACACCTTGATTATGAATTTCGTACAACAGTTGTGAAGGAACTTCATTCTGAAAAAGATTTTCAGGAGATCAGCCGGTGGTTAAGCGGTGCAAAAGCTTATTATCTCCAGGCTTATCGAGATTCCGACGGAGTTCTGATGCCGGGATTCTCTGCCTGCTCCGAAAAAGAAATGCTAAACTACCGGGATATCCTGTCTCAGACGATCCCGGTAGTAGAAATTCGTGGTATGGAGCTGTGATCTGCGGATTTGCAAAACTGTTTGCTTATCTGCATGGATGCCGAAATTTTTCTGATCAGATGTTAATAAAACAGTACCAGTATCCTCCCTTTCCGCCTGGGATATGAATATCCGGACATTCCTTAAAGTAGGGAAAGCCAAACATATTGGCCATAAACCGTTCCTGCTGGCTGTATCCGCCGGGCACCCCCAGTATGTACTGTCCCCGATGGTTTCTGCACAGCAGAAGATGGCCGAAATTCTGATATCCGTACATGACAAAACGGTTGCTGCAGAAGCAGCCGTTTTGTCTGCATAAGGCACTGCAGTCCGATGGTCTGATCTTGCGACAGTCTGTGAAATAGCCGTCGTTAAACGGATCATCACAGGGTATTCCCGGAAGTGGACGAGATGGCTCAGGTCGCGGTGGTTCCGGCGGATGCGGACCGGGAGCCTGATATGAATTTCCAGTTTCCGATGCCTTCAATACCTCCTCCTGAACTTCCTCTACCGTCATGATCCTGTCTGACTTCTTCTGATATTCCTGCACTTCTGGCAAGGTTCCGTCTTTTTGATTTTCTTCTTCCTTTTCTCCCCGCTCTCTGCCTTTTTTCTCCGCTTCCTTTTGATATTCCGTTCCTGTTTTCTCCGCTTCCTTCCGAGGTTCCGTTTCTTTTTTCTTCCACTCGCGGAAATTCTCCGGCCGGATCGCTGATCATCCCATTCTGTTCCCCAGAATCCGCCGGCATCGGAGATCAGAAGCAGTCCTCCAAGCTCCTGAAGACTTTTTCCCATGCCTCCAATATCCCCTGTATCCGTCTCCAGCGCGCACTCGATCCGCTCCTGCCCGGTAACACAGCTTCCGATCAAAATACCATCCATCAGCCCTTCCCGCCGCACAAACCCATACACTCTGCACCGACTTCCAGGCTCCAGTCCAACACAACGCAAATGAACCTCCACACGGCATTTCCTATCTCTGGCCTCCACCCTCACATAACCGCTGCTGCCGTCTTTTTTTCCTTTCCGATACTCGTATACATACGCAACAAAACGCTGATATCCAGCCAACGCACGTCCCTCCGGTATTTCGGTTTCGTTAATATATATGAAGTTTAAGAGAAATCATTCCATCAACGTGAAAAAGCTCCAGGATGTACAAACGCAAAAAAAGAATCCCTCAACCAAGGGATTCTCAAGCTGTTAGTCGAAAAATACGGCTATACCAGAATCGGTACATCAACACAGAATATCAACAGACAGGTGCGAAATTAAAATATGCGGAAAATTTTCGCTTTTGTCAAAAAAGCATTACTATCTTAGAACATTTTGCGCTTGTCAGGGTTCTCCGTATATGCTACACTGTACAGGAACAATCGTGTTACAGGGTGGCTGACCTCTAGTCCAAAAAGGATGGAGGTGGTGCTGATGAACGACAACCATTTTGACTTCAAAGATCTTATGGCTTTTGGCATGTTCATTCTAGCATTGCTTACGTTCGTATTAACGTTTTGTAAGTAATTCTTTACATAGAAAAACCACCCAAAAACTTTGGCCGAGTACAGGGTGGGATTTTCTAATCTTCTCTTATAAGGGCAACCCCTTGTGGGCGGTTGTTCTTTATGTTTGTATTATAGCACTACTATTCAAAGCATTCAAGAATATTTTCATCTGTAAATATAAAAACCCCCTGGCGATCCACGCTCGGGACATTCACCAAAGGCTTTCTCTTAATCTATATTTTATTTCTCGCTTTTCTTTACCTTTTCCCATGTATTACCTTTATCTTTATTTTTTTCCTGGCAAATGTAGAAGATTCTCCTTTCTTTTCTCATTGAGGTAACACAAGGTAACACAAACATACGTTCCTTCATTTTTCACAAACAAAAAAAGAATCCCTCAACCAAGGGATTCTCAAGCTGTTAGTCGAAGCGACAGGATTTGAACCTGCGACCTCTGCGTCCCGAACGCAGCGCTCTACCAAACTGAGCCACGCTTCGTTATTCTGTTTCAGTTGTTTATGTATTGCTCAACTGCAAGAGCTATTATATTAGAGTTTCTTTACTTTGTCAATAGAAAAAATTAAAATTTTTCAAAAAAATCGAATTTTTTCTTTTTTCCTGCTTCGGGCGTGCATTTTCGCAGACCCGAAGCAGTTTTGGGAAAGGTTCTTTATAACATATCAAATATATTCAGGTGAAATATGTGCTTATTTCACTGTAACTGTTACCTTTTTTGTGATTCCGTTGCTGCTTACATAGATAACAGCTTTTCCTTTTTTCACACCTTTAACAACACCTTTGCTGCTTACAGTAGCAACTTTTGTATTGCTGCTTCTGTAGGTGATCTTTGCCTTTGAAGTAGCAGCTGCCTTGATGGCTGTTGTTTTCTTTGCTTTTACACTTACAGCTGTTTTGGATGTGATCTTCAGACTGCCTTTTTTCACTGTGATCTTGCAGGTTGCTTTGTAGCTTCCGCATTTTACTGTAATTGTAGCTGTTCCTACTTTTTTTGCTGTTACTTTTCCGCCTGCGCTTACCACTGCAACGGATTTATTACTGCTTGTATAAGTAACTTTTCCGCTAACGCCTGTTTTTTTCACTTTGATCTGGCTTGTTCCACGCACAAATACAGTTTTCGCTGAAGCCGAAGCTTTTACAGACGGCTTCTTAACTGTAATTTTGCAGGTTGCTTTATAATTTCCGCATTTCGCTGTGATCACAGCTGTTCCTGCCGCCTTTGCAGTTACCTTTCCATTTGCGGCTACAGCTGCAACAGATGGTTTACTGCTTGTATAGGTTACTTTTCCGGTAACACCTGCGGTCGTTGCTTTCAGCGTCACCTCAGCTGGAGATCCTTTTACATAAAGCGTTTTCACTGATGCATTCATTTTTACAGATGGCGTTTTTACAGTAAGCTTGTACTGTGCAGTTTTTCCTGCTGCAGATGTTGCTGTGATCACGGCTGTTCCTGCTGCTTTTGCAGTTACTTTTCCGTTCTCGTCTACAGATGCAACCGTTTCATTATCGGAAGCGTATGTTACATCCTTGCAATTTTCGCCTGTTGCTTCAAGCTGTCTGGAGCTTCCGATATAAAGAACTCCTGAATTTTCTTTAAAAGCAATTGTTCCATACACCAGCTGAACAGAAACATCCGCGTGATCATCACTGGAGACTCTTACTGTATAGGTTTCATTTTCCGGTCTCGCTACAGTAGAATCCAAAGCAACCACTCCATCTGCGGCTACACCATCCTGTACAAGATATGTTGTCTGTGAATCATGTCCGACACCTGTTGTATAGAAAACAGATACCTTCGGATTTTTGTATTTATCAAGATTTGCAAGCTTTACATGGGTGCTGTCCGTAAATTCCGGAGAAACATCCCTCTCTTCTGTTGCCTGCGGTTTGATATAAATACCATCTGCAAATTCATATACATACGCACCGTCTGACATAATATACGTGATCCTGTTTACGGTTTTTCCTTCAAGACCTGCATCTTTTGCAAACGCAGCCTTATATACCTTCACCCACATCTCGTTCATATGACGCATACCATATTTTCCGCCATCTGTTGTTTCCAGGATCATTCCCTGGATCCCGGAGTTAACTGCAAAACCAGCATCACTCTTTGTGTCGCGGAGATATTTTGTGCTGGTTTCTTTTACTTTGATCTCATAATCTCCCCAACGAGAAGATGTATTGAGTGTTGCCTCCGCATCTGTCACAGTTGCCTTTACATTAAATTTTGTAGCACTGTATGTTCCATCTGCATTCAATGTTTTATACTGCCCAGGCTCTACCGTCGGAGTACGTCCAAGGGTGATCCCTGCTGCTTCTATATATGCTCCGCTTTCCGGAAGTTCTCCCGCTTCTGAAAGGATCCGCGCCTCTACATACGTTTTTGCATCTGTAGCTACACTAACCTTTTTTACTCCTGCGATCTCATATCCATTTTCTGTCAGATTCTGAACATCTGCATTTCCGAAAGCAGTGCTTTTTCTGGTTGTGGCAGATGTAACGGAATCATATTTGCGGCTCGTTGCATCTCCTGCATAAAATTCCTCGTATGACAGAGATGCCGTACCGTAAAGTGTTCCTGTCAGTGCCTGATGTCCATTTGCCGCCTTATAATAAATATCCGTTCCCGGAATTTGTGTATATCCATCCACTGCTCCCTTTACCCAGTAATAGGAAACATTGGAAACCGTGATCGGCTGGCCTGTCAGTGTGATATTTTTTGTCATATCCACATAATTGTCGCTTGAGATCATAACCGTGTAGATTTCATCCCCGGCCCTGGCTACACTGCTGTCAAAGGTTACCACCCCGTTCTCTGCCGCTGCATGATCTACAACATATGTTGTTTTTTTTACCATGACCGCTTCCTGTTGTGTAGTATACGGAAACCTTAGGGTTTTCATATTTGTCAAGGTCATCAACTTTAACCTGGGTTGTATTTTCTTTTACAAAAGCCGCCTGTACCTTCATTCCTGCTTCAGGCTGTTTTTTTACAAGAGGAGCTTTGTCTCCAAACTCATATACATAGGAGCCGTCCGGGGTAATATAAGTCACCTTTGATATTTTTTCCCCGATAAGCCCGGATCCTGCTGAAAATGCAAGTTCGTAAGGCTGTACCCAGATTTCATAGGTATGACGAAGTCCTACCTTCTTACCGCTGGCAGTTTCAAGGATTACTCCCAGTGTATTTCCACCTACGGCAAAATCACCCTGTCTGGAATTGCGAAGATATTTTGTACCGACTTCTTTTACCACCAGCATGTAATCGCCCCAGATCGACGGTGCCTGGATCTGGGCAGATGCATCTGTGACCGTTGCCTTTACATCGAATTTTGTTGCACTGTATGTTCCGTCTGTATTCAGTGTTTTATACTGTCCTGTTTCCTGTGACGGTGCTTCATTCAGCGTAATATCTGCTGCCTCTGTATAGACACCCTTTTTCGGAAGCTTGGAAGCAGCTTTCAGCACCTGTGCATCTACATAAGTTTCTGCGTCCACTGCAACACTTACATTCTTCACACCCTGGATCTGATATCCTGAAGAGGTTACTTCTGTGCTGTCCTCATTGGTAAAAATCTGATTTTTACTCGTTGTTGCCGAAGTGATAGCGTCATAGCTCTCCTGAGTGGTATCGCCGGCATAAAATTCCGAATAACTTAAGGTTGTCGTTCCGTACAGCTTTCCGGTCAGAGCTGTCTGCCCGTCTGCCGCTTTTACATAAACGCCTGTTGTACCTATCTGTGTATATCCCTCTGCCGGCTGCATGGACCAGAGATATTTCACTCCTGCAACAGTGATCTCAGAAGCATCCTGAAGGACCTCGCCTGCTTCTGCCATAAATGCTTCTCCATCACCGAATACCTCTTTTGTATCCTCCTGAATCTGCTCTTCCTCTTCCTGTTGAATCTCTTCTGCTGAAATTTCTGCTACTTCTTCCTGAATAGCTTCTGCATCACTTTCTTCTGGCTCTTCCGACTGAATATCAGCTTCACCAACTTCCGGCTGATCCTGGGAAACAGACTCCTGATCCTCGTTCTCTCCTTCTTCCTGTGCTGTCTCTCCTTGTGTTTCTCCTGACACGTCACTAAAAACTTCCGCCTCAGACGCCATTGCCGTTACCGGCACTCCTGACGCGATCACCGCTGAGCTCAGAACGAGTGCAGCTGACTTCTTAAAAAGCTTCCACTTATGCATACCTGTCCTCCTCTGTGTCTTTTATATTGCACGACTTTATACCAGATCATGACCTTACAGCTGCTCTGGTTAATTGAAATTTCTTCTGCAGGATATTCAACATATGTCAGCTTCTGCAGAAGTGCTCTGTCAAGCACGCTTTAGTTTGTTCAAACTAACATATCGTTATTTTATCAATACCGGAATTATTTGTCTATACATATCTGGCAAAAAAGCCTCACGGTTATTGTTATTTTTTTCTCAACTAAAAATTGTTTTCAAAATATTTTTGCATTATTATCTGATAATTTAAAATAAAAAAAAGTATATATTCCAAGACATCATTCCAGGAAATGCAACAGACATTGCCATTTCCTCCGGCATTCTCAGATCATATACTTTTTATATTTCTATATTTTTTCTTTCTTTTATGCCCAGCGGCTCTTCTGTTCTTCGCAGATACTGTTCCACTGGCAGTTTCCACAGATTTCCTTACGTTTATCCATCGCAAGGATTTTTTCCTGGACTTTTTTTTGTAAATTCGCTGAAGTACAATGTCTGTCCGGCTTTCAGGCCACATCTCTCCAGCACTGCATTGTCATACTCTGCCACTTTATCTCCGGCTTCGCAATGTCCGCCCCGATTATTCGGACAGGCAGAGCAAATCTCATCCGTATCCACATGAAGCCTTATTTTCTTTCCCTCCAGAAAAATCTTCAGCATCTCGGCCATATGTGCAGTAAAACCGTTACTGTAGCCTTCCCCCTTAAAATACGCCAGGCACATACCATGATGAGGGCGCAGCGGAATGACCATTTCCTCTGTGCCTCATCAGAAGCATATGCCGCAGCACTGCTTTTATCTTGCATATTTACGTACCTTTCCTGATAAAACATAAGCCAGTGCGATCTTGATAAGATCCGGAATGATAAACGGGAATACACACCAGCCAAGAACTGCCATAAGACCTACCGGACCTGTGCTTCTTGTATAAGCAAACATAAACCATACGGTTCCAAAGGCATAGCATACGATCAGTCCAACGACCATGGAAATGATCTGAACGACCGGTTTTCTGCCAAAAATGCGCTCAATTGCCCACATAACAAGTGCTGAAAAGATAAATCCAACGATATATCCACCTGCATTTCCGAGAAGAGCTCCAATGCCTCCGGAAAATCCCGCAAAAACCGGAACTCCTACTGTTCCAAGAAGAACGTAAACCAGAATTGCCAGAGTTCCTCTTTTTCCTCCAAGCACACCAACTGCCATAAATACTCCGAATGTCTGCAGAGTAAACGGTACCTGTGCCGGAATGGAAATCCATGAGCAAACTGCCATCACTACCGCAAAAACTGCAATGTAAACAAGATCATACGTCTTGCTTCTGCCTGCTGCCACTGTTGTCATAATAATCTGTATCCTCTCTTTCCTTTTCTGCTTTTCCTAGCGGAAGATCATTCAAGTCCTTTATAAATGATATCCACTCTTTTGCTGTTAACAATTTAACATAACAGGATTTGATTGTCAACTCAATTACATTTTCAAGTTTACATTTTTTATAATACCGTCTGCTATACGCAAACCTGTCACTGTTCACTCCGTTCTCAGTAACACGCTTCGCGATGCACAGAATTTATGCTGATCGCATAATTCGCGCGGTATGTCTCGGGTTTTCTGTGACCTTCGCTCACAAAAAACACCTCGCGGGACATTACCAGTGAACAGTAACGCAAACCTGTCATTTGTAAATAATATTGCCAATTTTCACTTTCAAATTTCTCCCTCTGATGCTATACTGAAATCAATGAGTTTTCAGCAAAAAGGGGGATTTTTCCACATGGATATACACGATATTCATAACATCAGCACCAACTGCACACGGACCGAATTTGTAGGGACCGCAGTTCTTGACACAATCGGACTCGTGATCTCCGGAGTTGATGATTCTCTGCTTAAAGAGATGAACGTAGGTACCCAATACCACTGTCTGGGGCTTTTCAGTTCCCGAACAGGCGCTGCCGGCCAGATCACAGCTATTGACGATGCAGTAAAAGCCACAAATACAGAAGTCCTTTCCATTGAACTTCCAAGAGATACCAAGGGCTGGGGCGGTCACGGAAACTATATCGTCCTTGGCGGAAATGATGTATCCGACGTGCGTCACGCCATTTCTCTGGCTCTGGAACTGACTAACAAATATGCAGGTGAGGTCTACATCAGCGAATCCGGCCACCTGGAGTTTGCTTTTTCCGCAAGTGCAGGTCCTGCTATCCATAAAGCCTTCGGCACACCTCTGGGTGAAGCATTTGGTTTCATGGCAGGTTCTCCGGCTGCTATCGGTCTTGTGATGGCAGATAATGCCGTGAAATCCGCAGCAGTATCCATTACACAATATATGACTCCGAATATCGGTACCAGTCATTCCAACGAAGTGATCATCGCCATCTCCGGTGATGCCAGTGCTGTAAAAGCTGCTGTACTGGAAGGCCGTCAGACAGGCCTTGAGCTTCTCATCGGTATGGGAACCTATCCGGAGATCCCGGGTACGCCGTATCTGTAAAATTTCCGTATCATCGGAAACAACGTAATTTCCACACGGCATATTTTCCGGATGTTTTTCATAGAAACATATCTGTATCACGCAAAACAGCGCTGCAAAGATCTTCCTGTGATCATGCAGCGCTGTGCTTATTTATTGTTGATTTTTCCTGATAGTCTTCCGGATCAGCCCACCTGATATACATCTGCTGACTGAAGTCCGAAGCTTAATGCCTCAGAATGGCTTCCACAGTAGATATCCACATGTCCGTAAGGAGTTCCCAGATCCTCTACCGTATAAACAGTGCCGTTGATCAGAAGCTTGGTACCAAACGGAACACCTGCCATAGCAACGGTACGTCCTGCTGTCGGAACTGTTCCGCTGGCGGTAAGATTACCGGCTGTACCGCAGCACTGTGCACAATTGCAGTATGCGGTCAGTGTAAAGTTTCCAAGATATGTTCCCTGACTGGAAGAACCGGAATCGGACGTATCCGCAGAGGCATCTTCCGTCTCCCCGGAAGCTGTCTCATCATTGGAAACCTCCTCCTGGGAGCTGTCCTCGGAAACATCTTCGGAACTTCCGGACTGTACATCATCTGCTTCCTCTTCCTCTTCTACAACAATGTCTGTACTTGTAGAGCTGCTGGAAGACTCAGTTGTATCCTCCTCCGGATCATAGCCGTAATCATCGTCAGAATCAGCCTCTTCACTGCCCTCGTTATCCTGATCGGCCTCTTCCCGGGCTGCAGCCTCTGCTGCCTGTCTCTCAGCCTCTGCTGCCGCTTCAGCCCTAGCTTTCTCTTCTGCAGCCTTCTCCGCCTCTGCCTGCTGTACCAGAGCGGTAATACTGCTGTCTGCATTACTGATATCTGCCATCAGCTGCTGAGCCTCTTCCTGGCTGGCGCTGATCTGGTTTACATAAGAGTTAATATCATCGCTTGTGCTGGAAGCCATGGACTGCACTTCCTGCTGTTTGGCTGCACGCTCCGTCATCAGTTCATCGATCTCTGCGGACTCCGTTTCAACCTTTTTCTCATTCTCCTGGATATTCTTCTGAAGACTCACATATTTATCCAGCATGTCTCTGTCGTATGTAGAAATCTGGATCGCATTCTCTGCGCGATTGAGGAATTCTGCAAGGCTCTCGGAAGAAAGCAGTGTCTCCAGTGCGGAAGTCCCGGCATTCTCATACATATATGCGATTCGAAGCTTCATGGATTCATACTGATCTGCAGATGCCTTCTTCGCTTTTTTCAGTTCTTTTTTTACTTTATTTAATTCATCTTCCTTCTCAGCAGCCTGGATACTAAGCTCAGAAATGCTGTTGGTAAGATCCTCATACTGTGCGTTTAAATCAGCCAGATAGCTCTCCAGCTCCTGCTTCTTGCTCTCCAGTGTGCCGATGCTGCTCTGTACCTGTGCAAGACCCTCTTCAGCGGCCTGTTTCTCCGCCTGTGCCTCTGCGATCGCAGCGTCTGTACCTGATGCATATACGGGGTTTCCCATGGAAAGAGCGAGCATACCCGTAAGCAGTAATGTGAAACTTTTGTACAGCTACGTACGTCTGAGCATCGATCGATGTACAGCTACGTACGTCTGAAGCATCGATCGATGTACAGCTACGTACGTCTGAGATCGATCGATGTACAGCTACGACGTCTGAGCCATCGATCGAGTACACTACGTACGTCTAGATCATGATTCAGCACGTACTCTGG
>ENA-OQAZ01000225-OQAZ01000225.1-human-gut-metagenome-genome-assembly--contig:-NODE-225-length-31837-cov-2.885399_pt1 | contig 31837 bp, 32 predicted proteins | sample MGYA00242737_ERZ504531 | MGnify/ENA primary metagenome ERZ504531 (study PRJEB26092, sample SAMD00036244) | human gut metagenome | host: Homo sapiens | study: EMG produced TPA metagenomics assembly of... | reverse complement strand
CTTTGGGCGAATATGGTAATGCTTTGGTGTTTGCAATCTTATTATGAATATTCTGGTGATAAGAGAGTGTTGACTTTGATGACTGATTACTTTAAATGGCAACTAATCGTCCCGATCGATAAATTTTTGGAAGATTATTGGGAGAACAGCCGTGGGGGGGATAATCTGTATAGTGTTTATTGGCTTTATAACATCACAGGAGAACAATTCCTGCTGGAGCTTGCTCGGAAACTTCATCGTAATACGGCAGACTGGACAAATGAATCGGATTTGCCTAATTGGCATAATGTGAATATTGCACAGTGCTTTCGTGAACCGGCTACTTACTATATGCTTAGTGGTGATTCGGCAGATTTGCAGGCATCTTATCGAGTGCATCATCTGGTGAGACGTATTTTCGGACAGGTGCCGGGAGGTATGTTCGGAGCGGACGAGAATGCCCGTTTGGCTTATATTGATCCACGACAAGGTACAGAAACTTGTGGATTTGTAGAACAGATGGCGTCTGATGAGATAATGCTTCGTATGACCGGTGATCCTTTTGGGCTGAGCATTGCGAGGAGGTCGCTTTCAATTCTTATCCGGCGGCGGTAATGCCTGATTTCAAAGCTTTAAGATATATCACTTGTCCCAATCAGGTGGTGAGTGATTCTAAAGATCATAAACCCGGAATTGATAATGGAGGTCCTTTTTTGGCTATGAATCCTTTCAGCAGTCGTTGCTGTCAGCATAACCATGCGCAAGGCTGGCCTTACTATATTGAAAATTTGGTTTATGCAACTCCGGATAACGGCTTGCCGCCATTATTTACGGTCCGTGTTGTGCACAGGCGAAAGTAGGGGTAAACGGTACTGAAGTTATTCTGAGAGAAGAAACAAACTATCCGTTTGAAGAAATGATTCGGTTTACAGTGCAAGTTTCCGGTAAAGTGGATTTTCCATTATATCTTCGTGTACCTGCTTGGTGCAAGGGGGCTACATTAATAGTTAACGGAGAAACGGTAGCTGCTGGTATGGAGTCTGGTAAATATGTTCGTTTGGATAGAACTTGGAGTAATGGAGATGTGGTAATCTTGCAATTACCCATGTCTTTATCTGTTCAAAGATGGCAGACCAATCAAAACAGTGCCAGCGTGAATTACGGTCCTTTGACTTTCTCTCTGTTGATAGAGGAAGAGTATAGAAAAGTAAATAGTGCAGAAAATGCTATATGGGATTCTAAATGGCAGAAAGGTGCTGAGCTGCATGCATAAGTAACAGGAAAGCAAGCGATAACAGAAATGAGTAGATAAAACTTAAATAGTTGGTATTTAGCATATTTGCTGGATTCTGCCAAATGAGTAAAACGCAAAAAAAGGTGATTTGTAGTATTCGTTCAGTTACCAAAGCGTTAGCTGTCCAGTTACCGAAGCATACAGGTAACGCAATGAGGAGTACAGAAGTTATCACAATGGGCTATTATTCACTGGTTGTCAATATTTTGCATATCAAAGAACGCTTATAAATTAGGTAATTTTGCCATTAAAGGATAAGCGTATGAAAATAGAAAAATTCAAGGTGTTGCTCTACCTGAAAAAGAGCGGTCTTGACAAGTTCGGAAAGGCTCCAATTATGGGACGAATAACGGTGAACAACACGATGGCGCAATTCAGTTGCAAGCTGTCATGTACTCCAGAGTTATGGAATCCACGTGAGAGTCGGTTGAATGGGAAAAGTAAAGAAGCGGTGGAAACCAATGCAAAAATCGCCAAGTTGCTATTGGCTGTAAACGCTGCCTTTGATTCTCTCGTGAAACGGAAAAATGATTTTAATGCAACGGATGTAAAAGAAATGCTTCAAGGTAGCAAAGATACCCAAATGACATTGCTCAAGCTGTTCGACAGGCATATCGAGGAAGTGAAGTCCCGTGTGGGGATAGACATATCCCACCGTACACTTCCAAACTATATTTATACCCGTAACCGTCTTGCAGAATTCATAAATTGCAGATTCAAGGTGTCAGACCTTGCCTTTTGCCAGCTTAATGAGCTGTTTATACGTGAATTTCAGGAATATGTTGTAATTGAGAAACGACTGGGAGTCCAGACTGTACGTCACTATCTGGCCATACTGAAAAAGATTTGCCGTATCGCGTTCAAGGAAGGGCATTCGGACAAGTCCTATTTTGAACACTACCAGCTGCCAAAACAGAAAGAGACACCCCCGAGAGCATTGAGCAAGGATGATTTCGAAAAAATAAGAGATGTAGAGCTTACCGCTGCCGCCCCGAACACTCTATAGTCAGGGATATGTTTCTTTTCGCCTGCTACACCGGGACTTCATATGTTGACGTAGTTGCAATTACTCCTGATAACCTATCCAAGGATGATCAGGGAGCGCCATGGTTGAAATACCGAAGAGGTAAAAACGGACAACTGTGCCGTGTCAAGCTGTTACCGGAAGCCGTGGCTCTTATTGAAAAGTACAAGGATGAGACAAGGGCTACCTTGTTTCCCGTCATCCCCTACCAGCTTTGAAATGGTGTCTTACAAGCATCAAAATGAAAGTCGGGATACAAGGCCGTTTGTCATACCACATGGGGAGACATTCGTTCTCGACCCTTATGACATTGGAAAACGGGGTGCCGATTGAAACTGTCAGCAGGATGCTGGGACATGCGGATATAGGTACAACCCAAGTATATGCCCGTGTGACTCCCAAAAAACTTTTTGAGGACATGGACAAATATATCGAGGCGACAAAAGACCTGAAACTGATTCTATAACTCTTAAAAATATTTAAACAATGCGAAGTACATTTTCTATTCTCTACTATATTAACCGAGGCAAGGTCAAAACCGACGGGACAACAGCCATCATGTGCCGTATCACGATTGACGGCAAGAGCAGTGTATTTACTACCGGATATTATTGTAATCCTGAATGCTGGAATACCAAAAACGAAACGGTAAAAGATGGCAGGACAAACGGTCTTCTTGCGGACCTACGGGCAAGGCTTGAAACTTCTTACATGAACCTGTTAAAGGAAACGGGTATAATAACTGCTGAAATGCTGAAAAACGAAATAACATGTGTAGGGACTGTTCCTATGACTCTCTTAAAAGCTGGAGAAGAAGAACGCGAAAGGTTGAGAATCCGTTCCGTAGCGATAAATTCTACCTCATCTTACCGTCAGTCCAAGTCTACTCAGGCATACCTGCACGAATACCTGCTTTCTATGGGGATGAATGACCTAGCTTTTGAAGACATTACAGAAGATTTCGGTTGGGAATACAAACTATATCTGAAGGGCAAAGGTTGCGGTGCGAGTCACATCAACCATTGTCTTACATGGCTGAACAGACTGATATATATTGCCGTTGACAGGGAGATTCTCCGTTTCAACCCGCTTGCGGATGTTCCTTACGAGAAAAAGCCTACAGGCAAATTGAAACATATAAGCAGGGCTGAATTGCAAAGGATTATGGAACAGCCTATGCCGGAAAGATTGCAGGAACTTACACGCAGGGCTTTCATCTTTTCCTGCTTCACCGGATTATCATACGTTGATGTGAAACGGCTTTATCCTTCACATATTGAAACGACTTTAGAGGGAAGAAAGTACATCCGTATTAACCGTAAGAAAACGGATGTGGAGTCATTCATACCTATTCATCCCATAGCTGAACAGATATTGGCCCTGTATAACACAACGGATGAAAGCAGACCCATATTCCCATTGCCCAAGCGTGACATGTTATGGTACTGCATACATGAGATAGGTATCGTGGCTGGTATAAAGGAGAATTTGAGCTATCACGCCAGCAGGCATTCGTTCGGCACTTTGATGCTTTCTGCAGGTGTCCCGATAGAAGTATAAGTAAATGATGGGACACACGAGTATTAAAACGACACAAGGATATGCCAAAGTAACCGATGATAAAATATCCGAGGACATGGACAAGCTGATGAAACGAAGACAAGAGCAAAAGGACAATCCCAGACAGTCGCCCGTTCCCTCTGCCGTCCATAGAAGTTAGTACAGACTCTATTGAAAGTGAAAAGGTCGAGCGGCTATGCCGTTTCGGGCAGAATCTTCCTCTTTCAGAGCGTATTCAGCCCGAAAACCTTTTTCCTTTCACGTCTGTACAATGAATGCCGACGGCAGCGGAAACAAGCGACTGACGGAAAAGTCAGAAAATAAAAAAGTAAAACAGCATATAGACGGAAATTAAAATCACGTCCGATTCTATATGCTGTTCTCATCACCTAAAGAAGGATATTTTTTAGAAATACAATAAAATGGGCAGACGGCAAACTGCGCTCCCTCCAGAAAAATCAATTTTTGTTTTCTGCGGCTTTGGCTGTTATTCTCATCTATTCGGCAAGAGTCATCACATTTGGGATACTGTCATACGAGAGTAAAACGATGATTTTTTCCACACTTATTTGTTTTTTCTATTTTCCGCTATTGTAAATGACATCAAGTAGCTCATTTGCAAGTTTCACATCTGTGATTTTAATAATATTGTCTTCCTCTGTAACATAGCCAAGTATATTGATACTGCCATACCAGACTGTGGACTTATCTATGACGCACGAGGATAATGATAGTTTCGGTACAATCTTTACATATAATCCCAAACTTTTTAGATAATCCGTCTGACTGTTTTCCTCTGATGTGAGAATTGATACTTGAATACCACTCGCATGAAACTCTCTGAGTGTTTTAACAAATGTGTTTCGTTCTGTACGATAGAGTTTTGGAGAGATATGACAATAGATTGTCTTGAACTTTGCAAATTTTGCATAAATGCCAAACGGAATGTGTTACCATTGAAAATCTGTCCTTCACATGACGATGTGTACAAGTTTTCTGTGTCATCAAACAATGTCGGATTATCTTTTGACAGTACACGATAACCGATGGCAGAGTATCCTTTCAGGCGTTTACGATACATGCTCTCACAAACAGGTTCGTGTATATCAATATAGTCGTAAATACGGACATCTTTTTTCCCCTCATTCTCACGGTGCAAACGTCCGGCATATTGTGCCACCAATCCTTTCCATGAGATTGGCAGTACCAAAAACAGTGTATCAAGTCGTGGATAGTCAAATCCCTCTCCCACATATTTTCCCGTAGCTACTATTACAAGAGGGGCATCTTTGGTATATCCTGTAACTTTTGCAGCGTTTCTCTCCTGTTTTTTGCAGTCCCTTCTCCTGTGAGTTGTATGATGTTGGCTACATGCTGCTTCAACATTTCGGCAAGCAATTCTACATGAGAAGTTCTGGCAGTAAGTATTATAGGTGTTCGGCCTGCAGCCACGACATTAAGAACATCCTCTATTATAAGATTATTCCGTATTTTCGATTCAGCGAGGGATTGTGATAGTGCCGTAAACGATTGTTTATCATCGGTAACAGGTCTATAAGATGTAAATCTCGGCACAAGATAACGTTGGAACGACTGCTTCTGTATCTGTGCCTTGGCATCGACAGAAAAACGAATCGGACCGCATTGCATAAAGATAATAGGCTGCAAACCATCTTTACGGATTGGAGTGGCAGTAAGTCCATAGACATAATGTGCCGTAACGTGTTTTAATACATTCTCAAATGTTATGGAAGATACGTGATGACACTCGTCTACAATGACCATCCCGTATCCTTTTACAAAAGGCTTGACTTCGTCATTTTCAAAACACGACTGCATAAGGGCTATATCAATAACACTATGCAACGTGTTAGAGGTAGAATCAAGACACCCGACTGGAGAAAACGCCTTCTTCCTTCCTCGTTTCTTGGAAATCTCATCTCCTGTAAAATCTATGTCAAGAAATTCTGACAGGCGTTCATGCCATTGCATAAGCAATGCCTTGGAGTGTACCAGAATAAGTGTATTTGTCTTTCTTCGGGCAATCAGAGCCGCGGCTGTAACAGTTTTTCCAAAGGCTGTCGTTGCAGACAACACACCATTGGAAATGTCATGAGGGCATTGATAGCGTCCAATTGTTCATCGCGTTCCTTTCCTTTGAATGTTACGCCAATAGGTTTACCATGATTTGTATTATCAACTATCTCATAATCAATTTTGAGAGAATACAGCATGTTGATAATGGCATCCTCACATCCCCGAGGCATTGCAAGATATTCATCGGTAAAATCTGCACGGCAGATAATACGAGGAATGTTATATGTGGAAATACGCATCGCCTGTTTGCTGTAAAATTCAGGATTTTTAAACGCCGCAATATGTTTCAAATGATTACTAACCTTATCTGAAATAGATTTTAAAGGAATATATATCCTGTCTGATTTATGTATTATAAGTATGCCGTTAAAGTCTTCCTGAGTCACATCTTGTATGACTGGTATTTCCCACGGTTTATTTTCCGAAGATGTGGCCAATGTCCCAAAATCTTCCTGCTGATGCTGTGTCAATAATGCATCTACGGTACCTTCATCTATTTTTCTTACATTGTATAGATATGCCCATTGATCCTGGAACGGAAGAAACTGCTCATCTACAAAAACGCTGTTTCCTGCTTTCCTGGCTTTTCCCTGCAATGGTAACGCAATGAGATTGCCGAATCCGCCTTCCGGTACTTTATCCTGATTGGGAAAGAAACGATCGTATGAATCGAATGTAATCCGTCCATTGAGCTTCATGGCTTCCGTAAGAATTGTATTGCCTAATTTCCTTACTTTGCAGCTGGTATGGGTTCATTAAAGAAAGTCCACACATGCGCACCATTGCCAGAACGTGAGCGTTCTATACTGAACGGAATTCTCCACTCTCTACAAATGGAAATAAATGCCAATACATCGTTCTTATATCCATGAGTGCAATTTTTGTCATCAAAATCAGCACACAGGAAAGAACATTTATTATCAGAAGTAACGACGTACAGACCGATAACATCGCATCCGTTCTCATCCTTGCCTTCCAGATGTCGGTATATGTCTTGATTGGTTAACGGGGCAAAATTGCGGTTAGGACACTCCGCGCATTTATGCTTTTTCTTGTCACATATTCCTCTGCGCCATTCGTTGATACATACTGGTTGGTAACCACCCTTTTCTGTGGCTTTGTTGAACCATCGTCGTGCAAAAACATCATCTCGTCCCTTGAAAAAGTTACGGAACAATGCTATTTTCTCATCAAGAGAGAGTCTGATTGGAGGATATATTATGGAAGAAAATGTTGTACTTTCATCAGCACGTTTGATGGAGGAATACACTATACCATGCTGTGAAAGTATTGACTTCAGTTCTTCATTTTCGGCAAGCAGGGCATTGTATTTAATGACAAGCGCATTGTATTTCTCTTGAAAACTGTCCATCTGTTATTTTGTTGCCATTAAACCACACAGCAATGCAATTCCAAAACTCAGAAACGTTCCGGCAAGGACATATTCTGTTTTTGCTGTATCCGTGTCTTTGAATCGAAGTATGGATTTTGCCGCTATGATAAAACCGATTGCTTCATATTGTCCAATGATAACGAATATGATTGTAAGAATACGCTCTAAATTTCCAATTAACGCTCCTGCATTTTTGATATTTTCACAAGACTGTGTCTCTCCAACTTGATATTTCTTTAAGACCAACTTAATCAGGATGTTTGCAGCTTGATGCACAATAGTAACGCCAATATGAACAGAGGTATAGAGTAACTGCCATTGCAATCCATTGATTGGATTGGCAACTTTGTTGTAGTGTCAAAGGAGAATGTTACTATAATCAGTATCGCCAAATGAGAAATCTGATCAATCACAAAATTCCATAATCCTTTGGGGCTATATGTTTTGATAGCATCTATCACCAGATGAGAAAAAGCAATGGCAAGGGCATAAAATCTGAATTCATAAACAGGAACAGCTGCCCATGACACCCCGCCTATGATAAGCGAATGCACATACAGAAACCAGCTTCTGAATTTCCTTTCCTCTTTCTGCGCACAGTATTTATCATTCTGCAGGTAAAAATCACCTATAACATGTGCCAATAACAGACCTAAAAACAACCAACTATTCATATTCTTCAAAATTTATCTGCTCAAAATATTTTATGGATTCTTCTATACAATACCATTTTGTAGCTGTAGAAGCATTATTTACACTGGCTTGGGATATACAGCTTCTTGGCAATGTCTGCCTCTTTGAAACCAAGTAGTTTATAGTAAACGACTTCACTTTGGCGCATAGTCATATCATTTAATATGGCATCGGTCAATAGGGCTATAGTTTGTAAAGGGGCAGATAATTGCTTTTTACTTGTATGAACAGACATCGTTCCCTTATTCAGGGAACTCATTTCCTCGAGCGCACGTCCTGATAGATATATGGCCTCACCATCCCAAATGCCTTGTTCGGTATTCACTATTCTCATACCTCCGATACCAATGGCTATCCGTATTCCGTATGTATGGAAATTTTTCGTCTTTTCATTTTTAGCTGTGGAAAAAGATTTGATGCAGGATTTGATTATAAAGGCTATCCGGAATACGTTTGATACATTTTGCATTACACACTCTATATAGTCCCCTTTTATTTGGCGACCTTCAAAATCAGGATAACTCACTTTCAGCAAGCCAAATAATGATTCTATCCTTTGCTTTAATCCTATAGTTTCATTCACAGACAAGGAAGTGGATGCTACTATATCCGCTGAAATTGTTGCAAACATATTATAGTTCATTGATTTGATGACAAATGTATGAATTTTCTTTTATTCCGCCAAAATTATAGATTAAATAGTCTATAATTATAGAATATAGATAAATAGATCTATAGTAACGATTTATATACAATATGAGCTATAGCAAAAATCTGCACCATTTCATAGATAAATGATGCAGATTATAGAGCAAGACAAACATATCCATTATTTCCTGTTCCTGTATGTCTCCTTGTACCTTTTATCAGTGTTCTTTCTATGTCGGAAGCCCGGTAGAGAATCTTTCCGCCTACCTGTGTGTAAGGCAGAATGCCGTTGTTGCGGTAGTCCTGCAAGGTTCTCCGGCTCACTTTCAGCAGGTATGCCACTTCCTTGTCTGTCAGCAGTTCATCGCCATAGGCAGGCGGTTGCCGTTTTTCCAACAACTTTTCGAGCAGGGCCAGCAGCCTGTCGAAATTCGAGTGGAACGTCTTTACCCACTCGTGGTCCTTTTCTCTGATTTCATTACTCATATGCGCTTGATATTGGTTATACATTATTCTTGAAACTCACTCAAATGGTCTTGCCTTTCCAACGGGCTTCCTTGCGCTTGTCCTCCACGTTGCCGACTACCCGTTCCACATCGTCAGGACGATAGTAAGTCCGGTTCCCGATTTTGGTAAAGGCAAGCGTCCCGTTATCCCTCAGGGTCTGCAAGGTTCTCGGACTGATGCGCAACCTGCGGCAGACCTCATGGTTGTCCATCCATTCACCTGTTTCCTTCCCGCCGTGTTCACTGCACAGACTTTCCACCCGCTGCACGAAGTAATCCAGCTTGGCGGCAATCTCCTCGAAAGTCCTCTTTTCAAAGCTGATGATTTCCATTTTCTTCATTATTTTCAGTTAAACATATATTCAAAATTCCGGAAAAGGACAGGTCTTTTACAGCCGATATTCCATCATGTCTCATTGTCCTATTCTCGGCTGGAAATGTGACTGTCTTATCCTGTTCCCACTGCAAATAAAAGCAGTAGAAATCACACTGCAATGGATTTTCAGACCGGTGACGATGCGTTGCCCGGAATGACATCATGTTACATATCAACTACATACAATGAGCCTTCTTCATAAACGGAATCCGCTTGAACAATCCGGTATGGAATAATCACTCCGGCAAATCACGGCAGGCAGCACCGACCGTCCAATCGGTATTGTGCATAGGGTAACATAATTGCCACGGTATCTCCATTTGCTTGATTCTGTTTACTATACACATTTCCTTTGCTCACGACAATGAGTCAAGGTGCGCACCGAGATCAGTGAGTAAACCGATTAAAATCAAAAATGTATGGTAACAAAAAAGAAATTGACCAAAGAGGAATGGGAGGCTATGACAGGTACGGACATGTCATTCATACTCCCGTCAGATGGCGGCATTGAAACTGCCCTGGAATCATCCTTGAATGATACTGGAAATAGAGAACAGGCAAAGTCAGTAGAACAAGTAGAAGTTCCATTCGAGCCCCAGCAACCGTCAATCGGAAAAGAGGAAGCCATTCCCTCTTCTCAGCGTCGTATAAGCAGCAGGCAGAGGAAACTTTCTCTGGACGAATACCGGAAGACCTTTCTTCAGGTCCCGAGAATCGAAGACCGCAAGCCTGTGTTTGTTAGCGGCGAGGTACGTGACAGGCTGGACGAGTTTGTCCGCAGGTTGGGAGGACGCAAAATGAGCGTTTCCGGACTGCTTGAAAACATCGCCCGGCAGCATCTTGAAATCTACTCGGAAGACTTCGAGCAGTGGCGAAAGCTGTGACATTTTCTGGAATGACAGACTTGCTTACTGACTTCAGTCATTACAGTATTCAGACAGTCAGTAGCCGACCTGAGGGGGTAACGGACAAAACTTCAGTTTTGGGAGTTAGCGAGGTTATCTTTCGGGCATCCCGAAAAACCTCGCTCCACTCCCGAAGAGTGGAGGCAATCCGCTCCCGGTGGTCGCAGATTGTGAGAAAAAGAATAATCAGAAATCAAACGAAGAAAATATGAATGACAGAAAGAAAAACAGACCGAGAGGACGCCCCAGAGTAAGCGGAGTGTGCAAACTCTGCAAAGCCGTTACAGTGAAATTCTCCAAGATAGACTATGAACGGTTATGCCGACGCAGCAGACAGGCTAACCTCACGTTGGCGGAATTTCTCCGCGTATCAGCCTTTGAGACGACGATAACGGCCAGGCACTCTGCTGAGGAAACTGCGTCATACGCAGTCTTACGGGGATGGCGAACAACCTGAACCAGCTGACCAGGCTGTCCCATCAGGCCGGATTCCACCGTACCCAAAAGACGGTGACAGAACTCCTGCAGAAACTCAAGGAGATTATCGTCCGGTACAGGTACGGAGAAAGGAGGTCGTCATGATTGGCAAGATCAAGAAAGGAAAATCATTTGGCGGCTGTATCCGTTACGTGATGGGCAAGGATAATGCGGAAATCATCGAATCCGACGGTGTATTGCTGGAAAATATCCGGGAAATAACGGCCAGTTTCAATTACCAGCGTGAGCTTAATCCGAAGATAAAACAGCCTGTCGGGCACATCGCATTGAGCTTCAAGCCGGAGGACAAGGCACTGCTGACGGATGAATTTATGCTAAAATAGCCCGGGAATACATGGAGCTGATGGGCATAAGGAACACCCAGTTCATCCTGGTAAGACACCATAACACGGACAATCCGCACTGCCATCTGGTCTATAACCGCATCGGGTATGACGGCAGGGTAATCTCTTCCCAAGGCGATTACAAGCGTAACGAGATTGCCACGAAAGTGCTTAAGGACAGGTACGGGCTGACATACGCCGAGGACAAAGGCAAGACTAACGTGGAGAAACTCCATGCTTCGGAGCGTGTGAAATACGAAATCTTCAATGCCGTCAAGGCGGCTTTGAAGCACTCCGGAACATGGAAAGAGTTCAACGATTATCTGCTTCGCCGGGGCATCAGGCTGGAATTTGTAAAGCGTACCAGGGAGATAAAAAGGCCGGAGGACATACAGGGAATCCGGTTCACTAAGGACGGGCAGACCTTCAAGGCTTCACAGATCAGCCGGGAGTTCAGCTTTGCCAGACTGAATGCCCGGCTGGGATGGAAGACTTCGGAATCCCAACAGGAATCCGAACGTAAGGTGCAGCAAAGGATACCGGACGGAGGCCATCTTCTCGAAAGTACGGGACCGGGACTGTTCAGCCCGACAAGCGGCACCGCTCCCGAAGAGCCGTTATCTCAGGAAGAACTCTTGCGCAGACGCAGGAAAAAGAGACAAAAAAGGAAAGGTTTCGGATTGTAGTCCGTCCTTTCCCATTCAAATTATTCATGAACATTAAAATTGCAGGAATATGAAAATGGAAGAATGTATCGAGAGCATCTTCGGATGCCTGGAAAGAATCGAGGACAAAATCAACGGGTTGTCCGTCCCCTTGCCGGAAGGCAACAGCCCGACAGTTAATAACACACAGGATGAGTCCATGCTGAATGAAGTCCGGAACGGTCATGAGACATTTCGCAAATTGTTGGCTCGCGTGTACGAAGGTCTTGCCGCCATCAAGAACGATATGGTTTCCATGGACAGGAAAAACTCGTCACAGGAAAGACTTGGACAGGTCCTGTCAGAAATGCGTAATGAGCAGCGGCAGAACCAGGAGAAAGTGGAAATCCTGTTTTGTGAGACCAATGACACAATCAGAAAGAATGCCGTCAAGACAAGCAACATCAACCATCATTTCAGACTGAGCTTGGAATCCCCGTACATCCTTGGGAGTTTTTCCGTGATGTTCGCGGCAGTCGTGGCCCTGTCCGTGGCGCTCTATTTTTCGGCAAGAACAGATAACGAACATGCCGATAATGATCTGAAGTACCGTTATGTCAAGATGAAAGGAGAGGCTACTCCTGAGCAACTTGTGGAACTTGAGAACCTCTTTGGACCGAACCGGGATAACGAACGGATCGGACAGATGCGTGAGGACGTGGAAGCCTACGAGGAAGCGGTACGGAGAAAGGCCACCCTGACCGAGCAGGCACGGCTGAAAGAACAGGCCGCGAGAGAACTGGACAGCAAGGCGAAGTCCATCAAGGACAAGTCTATTACGGACGAACCCAAAAAGTAAGCCCATGGCCAGTGTCAAAGTGAAATTCAGACCTTCCACCATAGAGGGAAAGGAAGGTACCATCTATTATCAGATTATCCAAAACCGTGTAATCCGTCAGTTAAAGACGGATTACCGGATATTTACGGAAGAATGGAATGAAGCTGGAAGCTGTATCATTGTCAGTAATTCGGAACGAAGCAATCTGCTTCTTTCCTTGCAGGAACGCATGGAATGGGACCTGAAGCGGCTGGACATGATCGTCCGCCAACTAGAAAATCGAAAAGGGACATATACAGCAGGTGATATTGTCATTTCTTTTCAAAGCAACACAGATGGACAGTCGCTTTTCAACTTCATGCAAGGCATCATAGCCCGTCTCAAACAGATGGGCAAGATACGCACAGCCGAAAATTATTCCTGTACTCTGAAAAGTTTCATGCAGTTCAGAGGAGACAGGGATATTTTGTTGTCTGACATCGATTCGGATTTGATGCAGCTTTATGAAGCCTATCTTCATGGGAAAGGTGCCGTACGGAATACCAGTTCATTCTACATGCGTATCCTTCGGGCGGTATATAACCGTGCCCTGGAAAAGGAACTGATGGAACAGCGCAATCCTTTCAGGCATGTCTATACGGGAGTGGACAAGACCATCAAGCGTGCCGTTCCATTATCCGCCATCAAGCGTATGAAGAATCTGGACCTGTCTTTACAGCCAAATCTGGAATTTGCAAGGGACATGTTCCTGTTCAGCTTCTATACCCGTGGCATGTCGTTCGTAGATATGGCTCACCTGAAAAAGAAAGATCTTCAGAACGGCTTCTTATCGTATCGCAGACGAAAGACCGGGCAGCAGCTGGTCATCAGGTGGGAAAAATGCATGCAGGAGATTGTCGGCAAATACCCGGAAGACAGTTTCAGTCTTATCTTTTGCCGGTATTGAAATATCCTTTTAAGGATACGCACAAGCATTACAGGAATGTCATGTCCGGAATAAACCGAAACCTGAAAGAAATAGCCAGACTGGCCGATATATCCTTGCCTCTGAGCATGTACTGTGCCCGTCATTCATGGGCAAGCGCAGCCAAAGGCAAGAACATTCCGATTTCGGTTATCAGTGAAGGAATGGGACATGATTCCGAGGCGACCACACAAATTTATCTGGCCTCATTGGATAACTCCGTAGTGGACAAAGCCAACGCTTCAATTTTGAGTGGGCTATAATGTGATAGATTTGTTTAGCAAATTAAATCTTTCTTGGTAAGAGAGAGATATTGTAGCAAAATTAAGAAAAAAAAGAAATTAAACCATATTTAATTCAAATTTTTCTTTCACTTTGCATATAAAAAATGATAGATGTTTAGGGAAATATGGATATTACTGCATTAATCCATTAAAAAACAACAATATATGATCTAATCTCTCTCTTACCAAGAGAGTTTAATTTAAAATCCATTTTTATTATAATATACTATGACTCGAAAACGAACATCTTCAGCGTCTAATTTATCAAGGAGACGTAAACAAAAATCTTCACAATCATCTAAATTGTGGGTAGCTTTAATTGCTATCTGTATCATCGGTTGCTTCGGTTATTTAATCTATAAATTAGCACAATCACCGGATTATACATTCAGCCGAACTGATTTGGATAAATATATAGAAGTTACTCATCGTGAAAATCTACTGGGAGATGGTGCGTCTATTTATGTAGATATGTCTGATGGAATGAATAGCGCTTATGCTGAGCCCTTAGGACGCAATATTTTGCAAGCTGTTATTAATAAGATGGCAGCAAATGATGTAATTCGATTCTTTGAGCTTGCAGAAGGAAATATAGATCCCATTAATATGAGTCATACACAGCTGTATAATTATATGATGAACAGTGTAAATTATAAGAAACAAAGAGCTCCGATAGAAAAAACACTCGAAAGAATCATTTTGAATAATCAGCCTGCCTTATTGATGACCGATTTTGAAGAATATAACGGAGGCTTAATTCAAAAGGCTGCATATGCAAAAAAATATTTCATAGATTGGTTAGCTAAAGGGTATAATATCACCTTTTATAAATGGGATTTTACTGAAAAAGAAAAATCAAAACACATGTTCCTTGCTGTATTCGATGACAATGCCAACCGCTTGAATTCACTCATCCAAAACGCTGCTGTAGGTGCAGCCCCCCAAATAAGAACATTTGTATTAGGAAGCCGTGATTTTGCATATCCTACAGCCTCTCAATATTTATCTCTGAAACAAGGAGGAAACTACCATAACAGTAAAGGTCTGGATATCGTAACAAATGTTCTTGAAGATGGTGGTGTAGAGGCATACATTAGTTATGCAAAACCTTTAGCGACAGCAGAGGGTGCGCCAGGAAAATTTGCTCCTCTGAACAAACTAATAGGATCATTTTCGGAGTATTATCCAATTGGTGTAAGTTGGACAAATGCATTAACAAATTCAAGGCAAATGGCTGAAGCAGGAATTGCTGAAGCAGATGCTTATAAGCATTTGCTGAGTCATCTATATATTGATTTTGATGCGCAGAGTGGATTCTCTGTTGATGAAGTGGAAGTAAGAGTCTTTAACATGCAGAAAACAATGGAGCAAATAGCTTCTGTTCTTAAAGATTCCATAAGTACTGAAATGACAAAATCATTGGGTGAAATAAGAAATCCGGAAGTCAATGAATTTTTAATTGCATCGATGAATAAAGTCTCAACAGATATGGGTGAATGGTCGGAAATAAATATTGACTTTGCCCCCCAATTTAATGGAAACTTTCCTGGTAACATGAAAAGCTCAGACTTACTTCGAGCTAATATCGTTATTTCTAAAGCTTCACCAAGATTGGAAGGAATTGATGATTTCTTTGGTTGGGAAGGAAATCCATCTTTAGCCAATTCAATACGTGAAACTTTGACAGCGAAACAATGTAACCCTGAAGGCGTATTCTTTTTTCCTATTATTTAAAAACAATCTCTGAATAAAATGATAATAACTAAAAATAAGAACAAATGGAACAAGCATCTATGACATCCGCTTACATGTGGTCATTTGTAGTTATGGCTGCATTTTTTCTTCTTGCTGTATTAATAGCAAATATGATACTTTTTAAACCTGGTAATACAGGTGTTACTCAACGAAGAGTCTGGTTTTGGATTCTGGCTATAGGTACTGGTATAATTAGTTTCTTGATTAATTATGGAATCGGAAGTGGTATAACTGTTCCTAACATTCAATCCAGTTATTTTATGCATTCAGGAATAGCATCAGGTGTATCAGTTGTAATTTTTATCGTTCTTGGATTTGCATTGAGTAAAGTATTTAGCAAATCAAAAATAGGTACATGGTTCTAATTAAATTATTTGCTTAATGGAGGATAAATTATTTCTTATAGCAATTGGTGGCACCGGCATGCGATGTCTGGAGGCATTCGTACACTTGTGTGCAGCTGGCTTGTTTGATAACCATACAATAGAAATTCTTACTCTTGACACAGATCAGAATAATGGTAATAAAGATCGGGTAGAAAATCTTATTGAATTATACAACAAAGTTAAAACCAATGATGCGTCCAATAAAGGAGGAGAGCAACGTAGTAATACTTTCTTTTCTGCAAAATTGAATCTGTATTCGGTTCTTTACAGATTATTCTACTGCCAATCGTATGACACTGGCTGCATTGGCTAGCACAAGTAACCTTACAGATGAACAACGACAAGATAATCAGGATTTGTCTGATTTATTGTTTGAACGTGATTCTGTCCAACAGTTTAAATTAGATCATGGGTATCGAGCGCAAACCCATTTAGGCTCATTACTGATGTATCATGGCATTATTGAGGCAGCGATTAATGCTAAGAAGGGTGATAATACTGTAAAAGCACAAGAGAAACAATTGTTTGACTATCTCCAGCTTCTGAATAAACATGCAGCAAATGCCAGAGTATTTGTATTTGGTAGTGTTTTTGGCGGTACCGGTGCATCGTCTATTCCCGTAATGCCTATTGCCATCAGCGAAGCAATGCGAATCATCACAGGTGGTAATAATGTATTGAATTTGAAAAAAGTGCTGTTTGGCTCAACTTTATTGACTGATTATTTTACGTTTCAGCCACCGACCGATAAACAACTTACCATTGATAAAGTTATAGCCGATGCAAATAATTTCGCATTGAATTCCCAAGCTGCATTAAGTTTTTATAATGGGGATTCCACAGTTCGTAGTACCTATAAAAAAATGTATCATATCGGCTGGCCGAGCAGTCTGAAGATTAATTATTCTGAAGGGAAAACGGGAAATGTGGTTACTGGAGGGCATGAGCAGTGTAATGCATGTCATGTGGCAGAGTTAATGTGTGCGGCAGCTGCATACGATTTTTTTAATGAAGACCGGGCAAAACTTGAAAAGATTGGAGAAGCAGAATATGATTTCAGGACTGTTGCTGTTGATGAGAATGGTACAATCCAATTGTCCGGATCCAGTTTTATCGGTAGTGATAAGGGGGAAGTCTTTGAAAATAAATTAGGGGCTCTTCTATCTTTGGCTCATATCATATTATCTAAGTTTGGTGGAGCGCATGAAGATATACATGGAACGGTAGAGTTGCTGAATTATTTAGACAACGTAAAGTTCTCAGAGTATAATGACATAAGTGATACACAGTGTGATGAAATAGATGGATACCTTAAAGAATTTGGATATAAGTTTGTTAAAGGCAGCGTAGTATTTGGCTGGATTTATCAAATATTTAAGTCTGTGGGAAGTGGTAAATTCATATTCTCCCCGGAAGCTTTCAAGACAGATATTGATGAATTGGACAGCATTGACCCTGGAATTATATTCTCGGATGAAGCACATCACTGGAATAAAACGGGATTCTTCACAAATAGTGCTGCAGATAGACGCTTTAACACTTTAATCGAATTGCTGAAGAGTGATGAGACTGAACCAGGTGATTCACAGGCTGTCACGCTTAAAGAGAGATTCTTGGCACACATGTATAATGCCATTACAATAGCTCAACATTTTAATGAATAAATTATGCCAAATAAAGCTTTAACCATAGATGTAAATCCTGCGGCCATTCCTAGTGGATTGGTAGATAACTGGTCTCCACTAGGAAACACAACGGTGTTTATAAATAATATCCAGACTCCCAAATTAAGTGAAAAAACAAACGTAGGACAGCTGGTGTCTGGTATTCCGACTGCATTTGCGAGAGTAGATTTATTTAAAACTGCACTAGATCATGTAGCCACGTGTAATACTTCTGAGGGGCAACATAATTTAGTGGGTTATTATAGCCAATTAGTAGATGAATGGAAAGGTCTTATAGCGTGTATAGCTTTAGATTATGCTCATATTAGTGTCCGTAGAATCGATCTTAAATATAGCGATGGTAAGGATATTGCATCAACATCGAATGTCTATGAACCTAAAGGGGCATTTGGTAATATGTTGCTTCGCCGCACCAAACGTTGGTGTGAACAGAATCTTTCCGATAATCAAGAAGCTGTTCCATACATCAATGTAATTAAGTATCGTGGACAAGTAGTTGGGGCTACCGCGCCTGAGTCTTTATTGTTTACCTCAACTGGGTACTATTCAGAGGCATCTGTGGAACGCCCATGGATTGATGTTGCTACGGGTAAATTTATCAATCCGTTAAAATCTTCAATGACATCTACTCAGATTGTGACACTTCATGCCTATGTATGCCACATTATTAAGGAACTTAGCCATGTTGAGGCCTACTATAAGAACTTGAAAGATGGTTTAGCAGTTGATTATACATCTATACGAACCATTCTAGAGCAGTGGAAAGAGGATATAGCATCCAAAGCATTAACAGAAGCAATCGATCTCTCTATTGCTAGTACTCCTCCCGTAAGTGCTGCTTTCGGAGGTCCGTTCGAAAAATTATTCTGCCATAAGGATAGTCTTGTAGGTGTGGAAGGTGTCATTTCTGAGAAAGAGATGCCAGGTGGTGTTGTGTTTGATCCAAAGAATTTACTTCTTAATGAAAGTGCTCATATAGCTAGATTGGATTTGAACATTACTTCGGCAGAATTAAAGGAGTTGCCTATTTTGGCTTTGACTGCAGATATTAAAGGAACCGAAGAAAAAGCTTATTTTGCTCTCCCATTAAGTGCTCAGGGATTAAATGTATATGGGAAGAATGTGGCGGCATTGGTTGGAATGTCTAATTCGGATAGTGCTATTTCTTCTACTCTAAAAGCTGTATATGATCCTTCTGCACGTGTCGGTAATCTCGAGGTGGTTCTGACTATTAAAACAGAATCGGGAACTCAACGACAGTTTAAGAAAGTATATACTTCAGATGGTGAAATCAAAAATAAAGATATTCTCATCTGGCCTAATTTTGTTTCTCCTCAATGGGATGCTTATTTTATGTATAATGAATTGCCTCATAATGGTACAAGTCAATCGTATCGCGCATTTCCTTTCGTAGGAGAGATACAGGAGAACTATTTCCGTATTATTGTAGATAAAGACCAGGATCCCATCTTGTTGAGTAAAAATGGGCAAGTTATTGTTTCTGACCGAGATGTGAAAGCAGAATTGCTTGTCTTATCGGATGAAGCTGTAGCAGATAATCCCTATAAATATGAAATCTATAGGTCTAATAAGCCTTTTAAAGGTGTACGTTTGCTTTCTCCGACTGGAAATGAAGGCGGTTATATTTTGATTAATTATAGTTCTGCTCAAGGTACTAGGTTGCCACATGATTGGATGCGATCAGGTGCTACACCCACATTGAATCCTGTACGTTTAGGTATTGATTTTGGAAGTACAAATACATCCATAGCTTACTCAAGCGACAACACACAGGAACAGGGATTTGAGTTTGAAAATCAGCGGGTTTCTCTTTTTGGCAATGAAATGCCCGGAAGGAATATTGTGCCTAGAGAGAATCAGGTCTTCTTTTTTCAAGGGGCAGGACCAAAGGTTAAGTCAAATGCTATTAAAAGCGTGCTGACTATACATGATAATCGTCGTCTTCCTCCATTACGTCAAGGTGAAACTATTAAGATGCGAAATGAACGCGAGGTAATAGGTGGTTTCCCAAGTTTTGCTGACAATCTACCATTTGCTAATTCTGATAAGAAGAAGATTACACTTTGTTATCCAAATGGTGTGGGTGAAGTAACACAGATTCATAACATGAAGTGGGAAGACACAGATGATGATAAAGCACATAAAAGTGCATTCTTGAGGACTCTGATGCTGCAAGTATATGCAACTTTATTTGTAAAGGGTTTCATTCCTATTAGTATAAAGTGGTCTTATCCATCAGCTATGGCTGGGCAGTTGCTATATTCTTATCAGAACATTTGGCAAACTCTAGACTCCATTTCTCCTGTGTTAAATACAGATGGAACACGTTATCCTCTGAATATAAGTAAGTATACAGATAATCGCTCATTGGGAGATACTATTGGTACTGGTTCCTTTGGCCAAAATTCATCGCAAGAATCCGGTTTCGGTAATGGATTTGGTAATGGATTTGGTAGCAGCTTTGGAAATAGTTTTGGTAATGGATTTGGGAATAGCTTTGGCACTCAGCCTGTAAATGATTCTAATTCTGCAGGATTTGGCGGAGGATTCGGTAATGGCTTTGGTAGTGGCTTTGCACAGGACTCTAATCAGGTAGTGGCTTCTGCAACACCGACTTTCGATCTGTTACCTGATGATCCTAAAGCAGAAATATCTTATAAGCCAGAACCATTATATACGATGACAGGTCCGAATGCGAATCCTAGTCTTTCTGAAGCTGAGGCTGTAGCCAATTTCATATCTGTTAAATACGGAAAAGAAGCAAATGTACTTAACTTATGTTTGATGTTGGTGGTAGTACAACAGATATTTCGGCTTTGTTCTATTTAAGTAATGGAATCACTATGATTAAACAGAATTCTTTGAGATTTGCAGCTCAAAGAGTGTCTCAGTCTGTTTCATTGTTTCCTGCATTCCAGAAGGTACTTGACAGCATTTGTTCCAGATATAAAATCCAAATGGTAGGATTGAATTTTGGTCCAAATACATACAATGAGCACACGGCTCCATATTTCTTTGATCAGATTGTGAACAGACTCGATGATTCACAATTAGAATCGTTCTATCAGAGTATTGCTTCAGATTGTCCTCAATTGATGCGTGTAAATATGTATGTTACAGGACTTCTTATGTATTATGCTGGTCAAATAGCACACAAGTTAGTAGATGATTTACGCAGAACGCCTGAAACTGAATGGCCGGCAAAGAAAAAACCGAATGTGCGTGTGACGTTTGCTGGTAAAGGTTCTCGTTTGTTCCAATGGCTTAAGGTAATCAATAAGAATGCAGCCAATCAGTATTATGGAAATATGTTTGTCATGGGATTTGGTAGAGAATCGTTAATGGAATCTTTAGCAGGCTGGCAATTGATAGAACTACCTAAACTTAATGACCCAGACATCAAATATGAAGTTTCTAAAGGTTTAGCTAAAGGTGATACGATTCTTCAGAGACCTAAATTAGAACAACCTTCAGAGATTATTGGTGAAACAGGATTTGAAGTTATCGGTAATGATAATATAAGAAGACCATTGGACTTTACTAATTCCATCACGCCTGACATGTTAAAATCTATTGGAATTCGGTTCTGTGTAGATTCTGATCATGTACAAGCTGATAAATTTACAGAGTTTTGTGGCTTCTTCTATAGTGCAGCTAGCCAGTTATTTAATTGGAAAACGGATCCTGCTATTTTAGAAAAAGCATGTCGTCAGATGAGTATAACTGGTTATGTGCAAAATATGCCGGAATTCCGTAAAGCTGCAAGAGAGTCTCAACAAACTAGGAAACCATTTGACTTTGTAGCTCCAATTATTATTTTGGAAGGAATGAAATTCTATGATAATACGTTGCTTAAAATGGTCTAATGAACGAAGATAAATATAAAATAATTATGTCACTTTCCCACCATCGCATATCCTTTGAATATTGGTTACGCGATGGTGAGGATAAACTGCAGCTGATGCCAGGAGGAAACTGGCCTTCACCTTTAGCATTTTATTGTTCTCAGTCAGGAATTGTTATAGGTGAAGAGGCTGCACGTGCTGCTCAAACGGGAACTCCTAATGCTTTCGATAATTATTTTGATCGATTAAGTGAAGGAGAAACCTATCAGTTTGGTAATCAGTGTAAGCCCATAGGTAATTTATTGTTAGATGCTGCAGAAACTGTTTTCCGTGAATTTTATCGGAGCATTTTGTTTAATCGATATGGTTCATTGACGGAAATAGGGCGAATATGCCTCTTTCTATTGTTTGTGAGGCTGATATCGAGTCCAATGAAAGAGCCTATATAACCAGTTTGTTCAAGGATAGTGGTTATGTGCGTGTGAGGGTGATTGATTATGATACTTACATTGCTAGGTTTATAAATGAATCATTGTCCAAAGATTATAATTGTGAAAAAGTTTTAGTCGCATGGACAGAAGGAATTGATTTAAGACTGACGCTTTTTAATCTCAATGCAGATTCGGTGAATAATCATATTGTTCTGAGAGGCTTAGGTATTGATCCTAGATTAGAATATGTAAAAAATCTAATTTGGAATGATATCATAGGTCAAAATCCGTGGTTATCCCGTGATTTAGAAGATTCTATCCTTACTAAGGTAGCTGCTGATTTTATTAACTCCACCGCACCTATGGTTTCTGAATGGTTGACCTTATCAAGTGGTGGTAAATATAAATATAGTTTGAATCGAACTTCTGTGGACTTCATTCAGACCGATGAAAGCCAATCATTAAAAGCCGGGCTCGACAGTTTTCTTCGTAATGCAGACATAGTTGATAGAAGTAACATATTGCTGCTTTTACGAGGGGTTGCAGCGGGTAATGCCTATTTTGAGCAGAATCTTGGACATGGATTTCTTAAAATTGTTCGGAGTAATGACATATTACGAAATAAGACTATGAGTTTGCTCATTGCTGAAGATGTTCCACCGTTAGAAGTTAAAATCCATGATGCTGATATTAGAACTCCTGCAACTGAATCTTTAGACTTAGAGAAATCTGCCCCCAAGTCCGTCATCCTTGACTCTTCCATGCCTGATTTGTCTAAAGAGGTAAGAAGAAAATGGCGACAGATTAAGGCCGAAGCTTCTGGTAAAGCATCGAATGGGAAAAAAGATGAAGCTAAATCAATTTTGCAGACTTTTTATGCTGAAATAAAATCCACGCTAGGTGTAGAAGATATACTAAATGATATTAATGCGCAGATAGAGAATCTGACCCCACATATTAATATAGAGGCTAAACAATTGGACCGTAAATGGAGAGAGATTAAGCTAAATCTAAGGCTAAGGTGCGTACTCAAAACTATAAGGAAGCTAGGGCAATACTAACCGAATTTAGAGATCTATGTAGCAATGTGTATGGTGCCCAAGAATTGACTGCGAAAATAAATGAAGAATTAGATGCGATTCCGATAGAAAAACCTTCTCTTGGTGAAAGGGAAAATGATTCTGTGGAGTACCCGAAAAGTCATTGTATTTCTAGGTCTAAAGAAAATGTTACCTCTAGAAATCCGTTAGTGTCTGAAAGGGCTTCATCAAGTTCTGATAAGCAAAGTTATAAGCAGACGGAAAAAACTCAGAAACAACAAAAACAAGAGGAAACTGATAAAGGACGGGAATTAATTGCACAGAATAAACTCAAGGAAGCTCGTGATAGGTATAGAACCAATGGCAATAGCTTGAAAGCTCGTCTGTTGTCTGAAATTATTCGTTCACAGAAAGGGGTTGAGTTACGCAAGCTTTCTTTGGAAGAATATAAGAAAAATAAAAATACTGAACAAATAAAACGAATAATAAAAGAATTGGAAGAATATTTGGATTTATGTACTAGGCTAGGTATTCCTGCCGAAGAATATAGAACCTTACTTCTTGAATATCGTAAAATTAAATAACTTTAAACAATACTATTATGGCAAGAAATTTTGATCTTAAAAAGGGTGAGAAATTCTCATTAGGTAAAAGTGATGAACTTTCAACTATCCAAGTTGATCTTAACTGGAAGTCTGGCGCAGATCTTGATGCTTCTGCATTTCTTTTGAATGATGATGGCGTGATTACAGAGGATGCAGACTTTGTGTACTACAAGTCCAATTTCCGTTCTGAGCCTTATGATAGGACTAAATTTGGTAGCAAAAAGAATTGGCGTGATAATACAGTGCCTATTAGTTCTGACGGTTCTGTGGTAGGGTCGGCCGATGATACAGGTGATGAAGAGGGAGGTAGTGAAGAAGCTGGAGAAACCATGCATGTTGATTTGTCTAAAGTTCGTCCGGAAATCACTGAAATCGTTTTCTGTGTAACAATTTACGATGAAGGAGATAAAATAACTTTTAAAGATGTACGTGAACCACAAATTGTAATTACCAATGAAGAAAGTGGTGAAGAGCTTTGTGCTTATAATCTGAAAGAGCATTTTTCTTCTGAAACGGCTGTTGTTGCAGGTGCATTAGTCTTGAATGAAGACGGTGAATGGGAATTTGAAGCTATAGGTAAAGGATATGATGGCGGATTACAAACTTTAGTAGATATGTATCAATAAAAATGTGTTGCTATGGGAAGATTTAATCTTACAAAACTTAGTAGTGGTGAACGTTTCATAATAGATAAAACTCTCGGGTTAAATAATATTAGAGTTGAACTTACTTGGCAAAACGGAGATCTGGATGCACAAGCGTGGCTTTTAAATGCAGATGGCTTGATTGTAAATGATGCAGCATTTGTATTTTATAACTCGAAAAACCGTACAGAACCATTTGACCGCACTAAATTTGGGAATAAAGCCAATTATTTGGCTTCAACTCGTCCGATGAGTGCTGATGGGGCAGTACTTGGTCCCAAAGATGAACTTCAAGGGGGTATTGAGACAATAAATATTTGCTTGAATAAAATAGCTCCTGAGGTGCAAGAAGTTGTGATTACATCGTCGGTGTATGTCCCGAATGATGCTAACGAAACATTTGGTCAAGTTAAAAATGCACAAATAACTGTTATAGATGAAGAGTCCGGAGATCCTCTTTGTAGTTATGAATTGAGCAAGGATTACCAGACGGAAGATGCATGTGTTGTGGCCCGTTTCCTTATCAATGATGAAGGTGAATGGACTTTTGAAGCTATGGGTAATGGCTATAATGGTGGGCTACAAACACTGGTAGATATGTATACAGAGGAATAATACTATGGCAAACGATAAAAAACAAAGGTTTGAACTTAATAAAGGCTCGGACCGCGAATTTGATATTTCTAAAGGTAAAAAACGTAGATTTGATTTAACGAAGGACAGTGATGAACTTCAAGTTGAATCAAAACCTTTATTGACAGATTCAAAGCCGATAAATCAATCCGATCTTGCTAGTCAATCTTCGCAAGTTGAGGGAGCAAACAATAAAGGGTCTAAGAAGTGGTTAATTGGTGCATTAGTAATTGTTGCGCTGTTGTGTGTTGGGATGGTGGCTTTTTTCTAATGATAATTCTACAAACGAAACAACTCCTGCTGTTTCTGAATTACCGAAGGATACTTCGCCATCTGAAGATGATGAGACAGCTGCATCTGATTCAACATATGCAGGGATAACAGCATCTGCTCTTGAGACAAATTCATCAGATGTTGATAAGACATCAGATGTAGCTGTACCAGGTGATATGCCTACTAATGCTGAACCAGTACAGAAATCTTCACAAACTAGTATGCCTGCAACATCTGTTTCGGAGGATACAGAAACAGAGGCTATGAAGGTTATACGGGGAGAATATGGTAATAATCCGGAACGTAAGAATAGATTAGGAGCTCGCTATGAAGAAATCCAATCACGTGTAAATCAACTTATGAATTAAGTGAAATAAGGAATGGCTCCGTTGGTAATATAATTTCCCGACGGAGCTTATTCTATTTATTTATTCGGCGTTTATTGCCGTTCTGTTATATAATTATTCATATACCAAACTTAATAAATAATTTGAGCGGGACTTATCGTTTTTTAGGGAAAAGCATTGATGAAGAATTGTCCCCAATTATTTATCAATAAAATAATTTATAAAAATGGAGAAAAAAGTTCATTATGAGGCTTAACCGATGCCGAAGTGCTCGAAAGTCGAAAAAAATATGGTGCCAACGTCTTGACACCGCCGGAGAAAGATCCGTTATGGAAACAATTTTTAGAAAAATTTGAAGATCCTCTCATCATAATTCTGATGATTGCAGGTGTGTTGTCTATCGGTATCTCATTCTATGAATATTTCGGTTTGGGAGAAGGAGGCGAAGTCTTCTTTGAACCTGCAGGAATCTTCGTAGCGATTCTACTCGCTACGGGCTTGGCATTCTACTTCGAACTTCAAGCTGATAAAGAATTTACAATTCTCAATCAAGTAAACGATGACGAACCGGTAGAAGTAATTCGCAATGGCAATGTCAAACAAATTCCTCGTAAGGATGTGGTTGTTGGTGATATAGTTATCCTCAATACCGGTGAAGAGGTCGCCGCAGATGGTGAATTGATAGAAGCTGTACAACTACATTTGGATGAATCAACTCTGACAGGTGAACCTGTATGTGGTAAAAGTATCAATAAGGAAGAATTTGACAAAAACGCCACTTATCCTACCAACCATGTAATGAAGGGTACAAAAGTGATGGAAGGACATGGCATTTTCCGTGTGTTAGCAGTTGGAGACACTACGGAACAAGGTAAAGTGTTTGAGGCTGCACAGATTGATGACAGCGTGAAGACTCCATTAAACGAACAACTGGATGGCCTAAGTGACTGGATTACTAAGGTAAGTTATGGATTTGCTGCTTTGATTATTATCGGTCGTATTGCAGTCTATTTGATAAGCAATGGAACTGATTGCTTTGGTTCTATGGAACAGATAGCTCCTTTTATAGCATATGTTCTGCAAACGCTAATGATTGCAGTTACCTTAATTGTTGTAGCTGTACCTGAGGGACTGCCTATGGCCGTTACACTCTCATTGGCTTATTCCATGAGGAGAATGTTACGCACAAACAATCTTGTCCGTAAAATGCACGCATGCGAAACGATGGGGGCAACAACCGTTATTTGTACAGATAAAACAGGTACATTGACACAAAACCAAATGAAAGTGGACGACATAAAAGTTTATGCAACCAATGTTTCCGACAATGTTATCAACGAAGGGTTTGCAGTGAATTCTACAGCGTCTATTGATTTCTCCATCGTCACGAAGCCTCAAGTACTTGGCAATCCGACAGAAGGAGCATTGTTACTTTGGTTAAGCAGTAAGGGTATTGATTATCGTATGTTACGTGAAAGTGTAAATATAGTGAAAGAACTTCCTTTCTCTACGGAGCGTAAGTATATGGCTACTATAGTTGAATCCGCTGCTATACCAGACAAGAAAGTACTTTATGTGAAAGGTGCGCCTGAGATAATTTTTAATATATGTAAAATATCCGATGTGGATAAAGGAACTGTAGATAAACAACTAATAACCTATCAAGAACGTGCCATGCGTACATTGGCTTTGCCTACCAAGTATTGGAAAACGATGATACAGTGATTGAAAATGACAAGTTGATAGCTGGATCACTTCATTTCATTGGCATAGCAGCATTGCAGATCCTGTTCGTGCGGATGTTCCAAATGCTGTGAAAGAATGTTTGAATGCTGGTAGTTAACATAAAATGTAACGGTGATACTCCGGGCACAGCAAAAGAATAGTCGTCAAATTGGTCTTTGGAGTTCTACGGACACAGATAACAATATTATTACCGGTCCTGAATTTGAGGAACTTACTGACGAACAACTACTCGACCGTATAGAGGATTTGAAGATTATAGCTCGTGCCCGTCCTATGGACAAAAAACGGTTGGTAGAAGCTTTACAGAAGAAAAATCAGGTAGTAGCCGTTACTGGTGATGGAACAAATGATGCTCCTGCATTGCATACGGCTCACGTTGGTCTATCTATGGGTGATGGAACATCTGTCGCCAAAGAAGCATCAGACATCACCATTATCGATAATTCATTCTCCAGTATCGGGAAAGCTGTAATGTGGGGACGTTCGCTTTATCAGAACATTCAACGTTTCTTGCTATTCCAGCTGACAGTGAACGTTACAGCTTGCTTCTTAGTTCTTTGTGGTGCATTCATGGGGACAGAAAGCCCATTGACTGTAACCCAAATGTTATGGATAAATCTGATTATGGATACTTTTGCTGCAATGGCATTGGCTTCACTTCCTCCTTCAGAGAGCGTGATGCAGGATAAACCTCGCAACCGTAACGCATTCATTCTTAACAAACAGATGATTGCAAACATTGTAGGTGTGGGAGGTTTCTTCTTTGTGATGCTGCTCGGGCTGCTTTATATCTTCCAGCACGCAGACATTCATCAACTCACAGATTTGCTGACACTTCAGTTGGGCGAAAAAGGACACGTAACTGCTTACGAACTGACACTGCTCTTCACAATTTTTGTGATGACTCACTTCTTCTATCTTTTCAACGCACGTGCTTTTGAGACTGGGCGTAGTGCATTGCATTTCAAAGGTTGTAAAGGATTGCTTACCATTGTGGCTATCATTATGATTGGACAGGTAGCAATGGTAGAGATACCAGGCCTTCAACAATTTTTTAATGTTTGCGGTTTGAGTTTGCAAGATTGGATAATAATTATTGTTGGTTCTTCCCTTGTGCTTTGGGTGCGTGAAGGATGGCATTTAATAACTAAACGATAACTAAATATTATAGGTTGGAATGACTCCATATATCTTTTCAGAGTTATTCCAGCCTTTTAATTTTATCTGAATATGGCAAAAAAACAAATACAGGTATTCTCGGTTTTTCTTTCTCATGGAAAAGAGCATTGGGTATTGCACAAGTAAAACAAAAGATTGTTCGTAAAACAGGAATTCCAACCTTAAAAGCTGGATTAGAAAAGAAAATAGGAATTATAATGCTAAATTTATTTTTTTTGGAAAAATCATGAGTAATAATAACCATCAATTAGAGTGAGCTATCTAACTTTGTCAATAGATTTAGGATTTGAATTCTTTCCCTGTGATGATAGAGAAAATGATAGATGGATTCCTTATGCTTTACGATAACATATAAATTATGACTTCCTTTTTCTTACCTTTTTCAGAGTGAGAGCTTTGTTAATTGAATGAAAAATATTATTTTTGCTATATAAATGCGTTCTTTATCAATAATGCAAAATAAGATAGAACATAGAATTCTACTCGTTTCTAAACCGTTACCTGTCTAAAAAATAAATCTTGTAAACTATTTATTTTCAATACGTAAGAATAAATTATATGTCTTTGTCAATGCTTGGCCTACTTATGAAATCTATCCTCAAAGTGCTTGGAACTATGCTTTGAAATTGGATGATAGGGTTTTGGAGCAATGCTTGAAAGTCGAGAAGAGAGAATGGCTTCAGACAATTATCCTTTTACTGCTGATAACGTTCCTCTAGTGATAAAAGCACAAGGGAGAAGAGTGCCTTCTTGGGGTATAGATCAATATGGCTTATGTGGTGTGTTGCCGGAAGAAGGGGCTCCGAAAAGTGAAATATTGGAAGATATAACCTTGATACCGATGGGAGCTGCCCGTTTGCGTATCTCGGCATTTCCTGTAACTTATGAATAATTTTATATTACTATGAAAAGACTGTTATTTGTGATTCTATTGACAATTATGGGATGTTGCGGTGTACATGTGCAAGCCGTTGGATACGAAAAAATTATTAATCCGGTATTGCCGGGTGATCGTCCTGATCCTACTGTCATTGAAATAAATGGAGAGTATTGGGCTGCTGCGACTTCTAATGAATGGTCGCCGTTGTTCCTATTTTTAAATCAAAAGATTTAGTGAACTGGGAATTGGTGAATTATGTTTTTCCGGATGGAGCACCTGATTGGGCATTAAATAATTTTTGGGCCCCGGAATTATCGTATGATGAGAAACAGGGAAAGGTTTATCTGTATTATACAGCCCGTGACAAGAGGACAAAGAGATTATCGTGTGCGGCGGCGGTAGCTGATTCCCCGATGGGAGGTTCAAAGATTTGGGACCGTTGGTTGCTCAGGAACCAGGCTCTATTGATGCTTTTGCTGCAAGAGATGAGAAGGGTAAACTTTATCTTATATGGAAAGAAGACGGCAACAGTATGGGCTTGCCTACAAATATTTGGGCACAGGAGATGACGGAGGACCGCACCCGTCTGATAGGAGAAATGACTTCCTTGTTCTGTAATGACACTCCTTGGGAGGAAGGGCTGGTAGAAGGGGTATGTGTTTAAAAAGACAGGAGTTATTTTTTATTTACTTGTATTCGGCAGCTAGCTGTTGTGACAAGAAATGTAATTATAAAACAGGAGTGGCCCGTTCCAAATCTTTGCTGGGCAAATGGGAGAAATATGAAAAGAATCCCATTTTGGTAGACAATCAGGATTGGCGTTGTCCCGGACATGGTACTATAGTTCGGAAAGATGGAAAGGAGTTTTATTTGTATCATGCTTATAATAGGAGTGGTTCGGTATATGTCGGACGTCAGGGCGTGTTGGAGGAATTGTGTTGGGGAGAGGATGGCTGGCCTTATTTTAGGAACGATGCCGTTTATAATCGTCCTAATTGTCTTTGGATTATGTGGATTCCTTTAAGGGTAATACACTAGCTCCCATTTGGCAATGGAGGGTAACCCAGAAATAGATTATCAGACAGGAAAAAATGGATTACATCTAGGAGCATCTATGGAAAACAGGGAATTGGGTACTCTGCTGGTACAACCTGTCAAGGCTTTGAATTTTTCGTTGATTGCTACTGTTGATAACCGGAAAAGTATGGCTGCGGCTGGTATCGGTATTATTGGTGGAGCTCATAATGGATTTGGCGCTCCTTTAGCCGGTATTGGCATATCAGTTTTGAAAGATAAGGTGGAAGTATGGAAAAATGTAGATGGTAAAGTTGATGTCTTGGCTCAAAGTGCTATAACGGTGTCAGCAACGGCACAGGTCAGGATGACTGTGAAAGACGGGTATTGGCTTTGCTTTGAGTTCCGGAAAGGGCAGAGGTGGATACCTTTGGCAACGGAAATTGATGCTTCGCCGTATGTTCCGTGGGGAATGGGCTTCCGCATAGGCTTGTGTGCTAAAGGGGGAGACGGAACCTTTGCTGATTTCCGTAAGATTGATTGATTCATTGATTGTGTTTTTTATAAAATCTGTTACCATGAAAAAATATAGGTTAGTATTCGTTTTAAGTATATTGTTTTAGGAGTGATCAAGTTGACTGCATCGGAATATGAGCAGGTGCGCAAAGCACCTCGTGTACATGTTCCGGTATGGCAGTCATTTGCACTGTCGGAAGTCGAATTAACCGATAGCTATTTTAAGAAAGCGATGGATTTACATAAAGGATATCTGCTGTCGCTGGATGTAGACAGGCTCATTCCACACGTACGCCGTAGTGTCGGTTTGCAGGGGAAAGGAGATAATTACGGAGGATGGGAGAAGCATGGTGGATGTACCTATGGTCATTATATGTCTGCTTGTGCATGATGTATGCTTCTACAGGCGAGAAAGCTTTGCTGGATAAATTGAATTATATGCTGGATGAACTGCAAGAGTGCCAAAAACAGACCCCGGATGGTTGGTTCATTACCGGTAAAAGAGGGAAGGAGGGTTATTTGCAGTTGCTTCAAGGGAATGTGGTGCTTAACCAGCCGGATGAAACCGGACAACCTTGGAATTATAACCAGAATGGGAACTCATGGTATTGTATCCATAAGATTTTGGCGGGATTGAGGGATGCATATGTCTATGCAGGTTGTAGGCAAGCCAAGGATATATTGATGCCTTTGGCGAATTTTATTTCTCATATAGCCTTGAATAGCAATAGGGATCTTTTTCAAAGTACCTTGAGTGTGGAACAGGGGGGGATGAATGAAGTTTTTGTTGATATTTATGGTATTACCGGAG
>ENA-OQAZ01000223-OQAZ01000223.1-human-gut-metagenome-genome-assembly--contig:-NODE-223-length-31947-cov-1.607134_pt1 | contig 31947 bp, 43 predicted proteins | sample MGYA00242737_ERZ504531 | MGnify/ENA primary metagenome ERZ504531 (study PRJEB26092, sample SAMD00036244) | human gut metagenome | host: Homo sapiens | study: EMG produced TPA metagenomics assembly of... | reverse complement strand
AATAGATGCATCCGCTGATGCTTTATATAGATCTGCAGGTTCCGGAGCTGGAGAGGCAGACTTTCTGGCTCTGCCTAGTATCAATCCACAATAATTATCCGCCCCTTTCACTTGTCTAAATTTCCATCTGCCGCGTCAGCTTCAATCGACGATGCTACTGGCATCGCCTCATTCAGCTTCCTTGCACATGAAAATTTATCCTGCGTGTAATGGATCGATAATTATCGTGGATTATACCAGTACATAAAATGTATGGTTTAGGATGTACAGATTACCGGAATCCGGGAAAACTTCAGGATCAGAAGGAAGCTTCAGGGGAAAGATATGAATTATACCTATATACTCCACTGCGCAGACGGGACATTGTACTGCGGATGGACCAATGACTTAAAAAAAACGGCTCCATGCCACAACAGCGCACTGGAGCCAAATATACGAAGTCAAGAAGACCGGTGACACTGGTCTATTATGAAGCCTTTGGGACAAAACAGGAGGCCATGAAGCGGGAATATGCAATAAAACAGCTCCCCCGGAAGAAGAAGGAGGAGCTGATCGCCCATGGCTGTAATATGGACATATTCGTGGCTTCAGAAAGTCAGCTTTATGCCACGAACTGATACATCATCATATAGTGGCAGAGACTGCCGCCCATGACAAACAGGTGAAGATCTCATGGGAGCCAAAGTACCGGTGCCTGGAATTGAAAATCGGCAGTTTCAATGCATATATAATTCCTCCTGCGGTGTAAATAATGCCGCCTGCTAAAAGCCATGCAAAGCCACCAGCTGGAAGTGCAGCGATGATCTTGGAGATAGCCAGGATGCACACCCATCCCATGGCAATATAGATCAGGGAAGAAAACCACTTGGGCAGGTGATCCAGAGAGCATTGATGATGATCCCAACAAGGGCAATGCCCCATACAAGACCTAAAAGGTTCCAGCCGGTGTGGTCTCCTAAAACGATCAGGCATACCGGTGTATAAGTTCCGGCAATAAGGACGAAGATCATCATATGGTCCAGCTTGCGCAGACGCTTATTGATAACAGGAGAAATATTCAGTGTATGGTACAAGGTACTTGCCCCATACAGACAGATCATACTTAAAATAAACACCGCCAGTGCTGCCAGATGCAGGTAGCCTGCGTTTTGCTGCTTTGATCAAAAGCGGGACTGATGCAATGGCAGCGGCCACCATAGCGATCAGATGGGTAATGGCGCTTCCGGGATCTTTCATACGGCAGATATTTCTTTTTATTTTTGCACTCATAGCAGATACCTCCTTGCATGTGTCATATAAGCTTTGAAAACTTTTATATGTAGTAATCAATACTACATGTCATTACAATTAATACTATACAACAAGTGATGGAATTATGCAAGGATAAAAAAACGCCAGACTTTTTAAGGTCCGACGTTTTGTATTTATGATATGTTTTTACTGAATAATTTAAAAGCTCCTGTATCCGGTTTTATCTGAAAATCCATGATCCGGCCAGTTGCCGGATGTTTAAATCTTAAATGGCATGCACACAAAGCAAGGCTTTTTCTTACAGCTTTTTCATTATTTCCGTATTTGCCATCTCCATAAAGAGGTGTTCCATGACCGGAAAATTGAACCCGGATCTGATGATGCCTGCCGGTGAGCAGCTTTATTTCCACCAGACTTAAGTATTGGGGATCCTTTTCCTCCGTTTGCATACAGTCTAACACTTTGTATTCCAGCTCAGCTCTTTTTCCGTCAGGATCAGACTTATCCACAATCCGTGAACAGTTGTTTTTCTTGTCCTGCTTAAGATAATCCACATATGTCCCATTGTTATCCACAGGTTTTCCACAGATCACAGCCTGATACCATTTTTCTATTTTTCCCTGCTGAAGGCTGGTACTAAGTGAAGCTGCAGCCTTGGGATTCTTGGCATATACCATAATACCAGATACCGGACGGTCTAGTCTGTGGATAACTCCTACATAAGGTGGCTGTGGATATTTGGAAGTTGTGGATGTTTCTTTTGTTAATTTGTGGATATCTTGTGGATGACTGGCCAGGTGTTTTCGTATTTCACTGACCATGTCCGGGGCAAAGCTTTTTCCACTTTGTGATTCCAGACCGGCTGGCTTTATTACGACTATAATATCGTTATCTTCATATAATATGGAAAGCATGGTTGGGTTTACCTTTCAGGTGTTATTATTTTGATCCCTCTGATACCGAATTGCTACGTGCTTTGCACTCCCGCAATTCCAAAAACATTCGTAATCCGCTCATTTTTCTTCAAAAAATGGCTTCTTACTCATGTTTTTGGCGGGTCCCAAGTTCAAAAATCCTCCTGCAAGCAAGCTTGCGTCGGATTTATGAACTTTTGACCCTGGTATCATCATATAATAAAGTTAAGAAAAGTTAATATCTTCCCGGACTTCAAAATGAGGGATCTCAGATCTTACAAAACTGGGGATAACTTCTCTGGCTGTCTGGATAAACTGGCGTGCTGCAGGAGATAATGAAGAACTATCCCGGTATAACAACCCGATTTCCCTTGAACTTACATGATGGTCCATGGAGCAGAAAATAGGTGTATAGTCAAATTTTTTCTTCATAGGTAACAGTTACTGGAGCAAATCCAAATCCATTGTTTTGCGGGACTAAACGGTACACGGTAGCTGAATTGTCCAGCTCCATAGATACAGAGGGGATATTTGGAAATTTTTAAATTGTTCCCTTGCAAATTCATAGGTTCCATGTCCCGGTGTCAGGGAAATGAAAGGAATCTGTTCCAGAATACGGGGAGGAATATACTGGAGAACTCCCGGGAGGTTTTCCGGAAGTATTAAGTTATGAAAAACAGCTGCAGTACGGCTTACAATAAGAGTCATTTCTTCTTGAAAAAGAGGGACAAATGTCAGACCATCAAGATCAGAAGGCTTTGAACATATAAAAAATACATCGATCGCCCCGTTTTTTACATCCTTTTGTAATTTAGCTGAATTTCCCTCGCTCAGCTTGACTTTTACTTTGGGACAGATTTTCTGATAGTCAGGAAGAATGCGGGGAAGCCAGCTGGTAACAGCGGGTGCTGTGCATGCCGATCGAGATCTGGCTTTGAACATGCCCTGCAATTTCTCTCATTTCCTTATCCAGTTTTTCTTTCATTTCCAGGATCCTCAAAAGACCGTCTATATATCGCTCTCCGGCATAGGTAAGCCGGATGGGAAAAGAAGAACGGTCAAATAATGTTACATTTAATTCTTCTTCCAGGTTTTTAATATAGCGTGTTAAAGCAGGCTGTGATATATGGCATTGTTCTGCTGCCCGTGAATAGTTTTTGGTATCGGCAAGTGCCAGAAGGTAAGTGACCTTATCCAGATCCATTTATGATCATCCTTTCTGCGGAATACAAACTGTAATAGAGGATGAAACTCTAATGAATAAGTATTCAGAAAATTCAATTCATTTATGTTATAGAATTTATAAATAATTAGTATTGGATTATATTTGCAAAAATAGTTACAATCATATTAGCTGAAAATAATAAGGCTGTCAATATGATGTAAAAACAGGAGGAGGAATCAAGATGCGAAAACTGGATATGGCATGGATCAACGGGAATATTTATACTGCAGATGATAAATTTTCCACAGCCGCTGCATTCGGGGTGTCGGGGGACAGATTTAGTGTTGTTGGCAGTACAGAGGAGGTTCTTGAAAATTGTGATGAACACACGAAGATCATAGATCTTCAGGGAAAAACGGTACTGCTGGATTGATCGATGCTCATCTTCACATTACCAATACAGGTGCTATGAAGGCTGAACCTGAATCTGGTATCGAAACAAAAGCAGGAGATCCTGGACATGGTTGCTGATGCTTACAGCAGTGCGAAAAAAGGAGAATGGATCATTGGACGGGGATGGATCAATGATACGTGGGATGATCCATCATTTCCTACCAAAGAAGACCTGGATGCTGTGGCTCCGGATTCACCGGTATACCTTACAAGAGCCTGCGGACATGCTGCATGGGCGAATACAAAGGCATTTGAAACAGCAGGGATCACAAAGGATACACCAGATCCAGCAGGGGGAGAATTTTTGCATAAGCAGGATGGAAGCCTCCTTGGTGTGGTTACTGATCAGGCGCAGGATCCATTTAATAAAGCGATACCATCGTATACAAAGGAACAGATCCAGAAGATCGTATTGCTGGCCCAGCAGGAATTCTTTTCAAATGGTTTAACATCTGTTCAGGATGCCGGCTCACCGGAAGAGTGGGTGGAAGCATGGCAGGAATTATATGAAAAAGAGCGTCTGAAATTAAGGATCTATGTAAGTATGCGTGTACTGGGACAGTTCCGAATTACCAGGACTGATGGAAGGCTCTTTAAAATTCTTTAAGAAGGGACTTCGCATTGGTATGTATGACAATCGTCTTACAGCCAGAGCCTATAAGATATCCCTTGATGGATCTTTAGGAGCCAGAAGTGCATGGATGTTAGAGGACTATGAAGACCAGCCAGGTCATAAAGGAAATGGAAAGTGGACAAATGACCAGTTGTATTCTGTATTGTATGAGGCGCGAAGGCTGGTTTCCAGACCTGGTGCCATGCAATTGGAGATGCAGCTAACCGTCAGTGTCTGGATGTATATGAACAGCTTTTAAAGGAGCTTCCAGATAAAGATGCACGTCTCAGAAGTGAGCATGCCCAGATCATTGCCCCGGAAGACATAGAACGTTTCCGCAAACTGGGGGTTATACCTACTCATCAGACTGTATTTTTACGGACGGATAAAAATGTAGCAGATGCACGTCTGGGAGCAGAGCGTATAAAAGGTGCATATGCATGGAGAACATTGATCGACCAGGGAAATCCTTTACCAAACGGAACGGATTCACCGGTAGAAAGCTGCAATCCATTTTTAAGCATGTATTGTGCGGTAACAAGAAAAGATGAGCATTTAAAACCGGAAGGAGGATGGCATCCACAGGAAGCAATGACCCGGGAGGAAGCACTGCGTTCTTATACAAATTGGGCGGCCTACGCAGCATTTGAAGAGCAGTTAAAAGGCAGTATCGAGCCGGGAAAACTGGCAGATTTTGTTGTGATCGACCGTGACTATATGAAATGCCCGGAAGAAGAAATAAAAGATATCTGCTCCCTGCAGACAGTTGTTGGCGGAGAAGTTGTATAATGAAACAAAGTAAAGGAGAATCAGGTATGGAGAAGACAAAAGAAGAAAAAAAGGGGTTGTTTTTCCGGTTTATTAATGGTGTTGAAGTTATTGGTAATAAACTTCCGCATCCATTTTATCTGTTTACGATCCTGATCGTGGTGGCAATTGTTCTTTCTGTGATATTTGCAGGTGTTTCTGTGACTTATGAAAGTGCATCTTCCAAAGGAACAGGCGGGGAAATTGTAACAGTGACTATAAAGAACCTGTTAAATAAAGAGACCATAAATTATGTAACACAGAATTTATACAGTATTTATTATAACTTTTCACCAATGATGATGATGGGCCTGCTGATGCTGTCCATCGGACTGGCAGAACAGGTGGGACTGTTCGGTGCGTTTATTAAGAGAACGATCGCAGGTGTACGTCCGGCATTTGTATTTGCTATTGTTTCATTTATTGCGATCAATGCAAATACAGCCTCTAATGCAGGTATCTTAGGCTGTACAGCAGTAGCAGCGGCGGTATTTGCTTCAATGGGGTATAATCCGTGGCTGGGCATCATTTTGGCATATGCGGCAGGTAATGCCGGAATGTCTGCCAATGTATTTGTTGGAAATCTGGATGTACTGTTAAGTGGTATCAATGAATCTGTATGTTCTTCTCTGGGAATCGACACCTCTAACTGTACTATGTACTTCAGAACTGGTATTTTATGTTTGCATGCGCCATTATCCTGACAGTGGTATTTACCCTGGTAACAACAAAATTTGTCAGAGGCTTTATCGGCGAAGCAAAGGATTTAAGTCTTATTCAGATTGGCTCTTCAGATAAAGATTTATCTCCCCTGGAGCATAAGGCACTCCGGAATACAGCGATCGCAGCAGTTATTTACCTGGCATTACTGGTCATCATATGCATTCCGCAAAATTCTGTTTTCCGTGCAGATGATGGAAGCCTTGTTCCTAACTCTCCGTTATTAAAGAGTGTGTTAACACTGTTATTTTTATTCTTTATGGTTACAGGAATTGCCTATGGACGTACAACTGGTGCTTTAAAAGACTGGAATTCCCTGCCTAAGATGCTTGCAGGCAGTATTAATTCCATGGTTAATTTCATGGTGATCGCACTTCCGGCCTCCTTATTTATTTACCTGTTTAATGCATCTAATATTCCGACTGCATTAGGTGCTGCAGGTGCTGAATGGATAAAAACATCAGGTATCAATGGATTTGGTCTTATTGTATTTATTGTATTTTTCTCTACATTTTTAAATTTATTTATGACTTCCGGATCTTCAAAGTGGATGATCCTGGCACCGATCCTGATCCCAATGCTTTATGCAATCGGCTTTAGCCCGGCTTTAACTACAGTAGCATACCGCATCGGAGATTCTGCTACCAATGCGATCGCACCGATCTCTTCTGATGTGGCATTGATCGTAGGCCTTCTCGGTAAGTATAATACAGACAAGAGTAAAACACCGGGTATGGGAACGGTTTTTGCAGGCTGTATGCCATATGCAATAGCGACTATGATCACGGAACTGCTTATTTTAGGTGTCTGGTGGGCATTTAACCTGCCCCTTGGCCCTGGTGTTACTATGTTTATCAAGTAAAGAGAGGAGAGAACAATATGGAGATGCCTGTTTTCACTATCCGGGGTAAAAACCACAGAGAACGTGGAGTGGATTATGGTGTTCAATGTAAAGAATTGATACAGGGAGTATTGGAACGCTATATCCGGTTTTTTAATGGCGGTCACACTGCGGTAAGCTGGATGAAGCAAAAGTGATATCCAAAGAATTTCTTCCTTTTATCCGTTCTTACTCACCGGAACTATTAGATGAATTAGAGGGGATTGCCCAGGGCGCAGATGTAGAGTTTGATGACCTTTTAACCTTAAATTCACGGTCTGAAGCTATGACTCTGGTCCGCAGACCCCCTTCTGATAAGGAGGAACTGGATGGCTGTTCCAGCGTTGCAGTATTGCCGGATGCTTCTGCCAATGGACATACGATCTTGGCGCAGAACTGGGACACTTATACATGGCAGGAATACGGCACCGTGATTTTACAGATACTTAGAGATGACGGTCCGGATCTGATGATCGTTACAGAGGCAGGACAGCTTGCCAGATATGGTATGAACCAGGCAGGAATTGCCTGGGAGTCAACAGCCTGCAAAAAACATATAATCCTGAAGTTTTTGGAATCCCATCTGTATTTATCCGCCGTAAATTTTTGGAACAGGATCGTTATGTTGATGCAGTGAATCAGATATTCGGAGCGGAATCGATGCTTCCAATGTATTATGTGGCAGCTTATTGTGGTGGTGATGCCATGGGATTTGAAAAACTAAAGGATGGACAGCTGGTGCTGTATCCGGAAAATGGTCTGATAGCCCATAGTAACCATATCCGTCATCCACATTATGCATACCAGGTAGATGCACTGGGGGGAACTTTATATCGTGACAGAAGAATTTTAAAACATCTTCAGCCTAAAGCAGGTGCAGTCACCATGGAAGATATAAAGGATGCCTTTAAGGATCATTTTGGATATCCTTTCAGCGTTTGCAGACACGGTGATAGCAGAAAGACAGAGCTGAACCGGATCAGTACGCTTGGGTGTATCCTTATGGATGTGACAGACCGCCGCATCTGGTATGTAAAGGAACCCCATGCTGTGGGGAATTTAAAGAATATATGTGGGAACGTCCGCATAAAAAATCTGACTGGGATCAGATAGAAAAATGGTGAAATAAAAATGAAGGATTTCAGGGCAGTAAAAACTGAATTGGCCTGTTACGCAGTGATTATTTTTGCAGCATTTTTAATGGGGTTTGCAATAAAAAACCTTTATGATCCTGTGAACCTTGTTACCGGTGGAGTATCCGGCGTGGCAATCATATTTAAAAGTCTGTTTGATATACCCTTATGGCTGACAAATACATTACTGAATATTCCATTATTTCTGGCTGCCTGGCGTTTTGAAAGGATGGAATTTTATTAAAAGGACATTTATAGCAACTGTGTCCTTGTCAGTTTCTTTGTATGTTTTGCCGGAAATGACCATTGCCGGAGATGATATCTTTTTATCAGCTTTATTTGGTGGTATTCTTTCCGGAGTTGGAACAGGGATTTTATTTGCAGTACATGCCACTACAGGGGGCACGGATATGCTCGCCGCCCTGCTTCATCTGAAGATCCGTCAATATTCAGTATCTCAGATCATGCAGGTTCTTGATGCAATGGTAGTACTGGCAGGTGCTTCTGTATTTGGACTGGGATCAGCATTGTATGCGATGATAGCGATCTATGCAGTGTGCCGCGTATCAGATGGAATTTTAGATGGTCTGAATTTTTCGAAACTTGCGATCATTATTTCTGAACGCAGTAAAGAGATCGCAGATTCGATCATGAAAAATATGGAGAGAGGGGTTACTGCTGTAAAGTCAGTAGGAATGTATTCCGGAACAGAAAGGGACATGCTGTTTTGTGTTGTTCCCAGAAAAGAGATCGTCTGGCTTCGGGATATTGTCCGGGAATATGACAAGCAGGCGTTTCTTATTGTAAGTGATGTGAAGGAGGTATTCGGAGAAGGTTTTATTGAAGATATTTCCTCAAAATAAAAGATAATCAGAAATAACAGAAGGCTGTTTTCAGGTCATTCAATCTAAATGATCTGAAAGCAGCCTTTTATGATCATGGTAAGATCATGATAAACGCAGTGCCCAGTCTCTGCAGTCCCATACATCTGTAGCCAGACCTTCATAAAAATCCGGTTCATGGCGAGATGAGAAGGATGCTTCCTTTGTAAGCCTTTAAGGCACGTTTTAATTCTTCTTTTGCATCTGCATCCAGATGGTTGGTAGGCTCGTCTAAAAGAAGAACATTGGTTTCACGGTTGATCAGCTTGCATAGGCGTACTTTGGCCTGCTCACCGCCGCTTAATACGCGGACCTGGCTTTCAATGTGCTTTGTGGTCAGACCGCATTTTGCAAGGGCGGAGCGCACCTGATACTGGGTATAAGACGGGAATTCCTTCCAGATCTCATCCAGACAGGTGGTAGTATTGCCGGGAGCCATTTCCTGTTCAAAATATCCGATGGAAAGATAATCTCCCAGTTCTACAGAACCGCTTAAAGCTGGTGTCAGTCCAAGGATACTTTTTAAAAGCGTGGTTTTTCCAATACCATTTGCACCTACTAAAACGCATTTCTGCCCCCGTTCCATAGTCAGGTTTAAAGGACGGGAAAGAGGCTCATCGTATCCGATGATCAGATCTTTAGTCTCAAAAATATATTTACCTGGAGTGCGGGCGTCCAGGAAATTAATTCTGGCTTTGGTTTTCCTTTGCCAGTTCGATCACTTCCATTTTATCAAGCTTCTTTTGGCGGGACATAGCCATATTTCTGGTGGAAACACGGGCTTTGTTTCTGGCTACGAAATCTTCCAGTTCTGCGATCTCCTGCTGCTGGCGTTTATAGGCAGCCTCTAACTGGGCTTTTTTTACAGCATAAACCTCCTGGAACTTATCATAATCGCCTACATAACGGTCCAGACGCTGGTTTTCCATGTGATAGATCAGGTTGATGACGCTGTTTAAAAACGGGATATCATGGGAGATCAGGATAAAAGCATTTTCGTATTCCTGAAGATACCGCTTCAGCCATTCAATATGCTGTACATCCAGGTAGTTGGTAGGCTCGTCAAGAAGAAGGATATCCGGTTTCTGAAGCAGCAGCTTTCCAAGAAGGACCTTGGTTCTCTGACCGCCGGAAAGCTCCGTTACGTCACGGTCCATACCGATCTCATCCAGTCCAAGAGCACGGCCGACCTCCTCTACTTTAGAGTCGATCACATAAAAATCATGGGCCATTAAAAGATCCTGGATCGTTCCCAGTTCTTCCATCATGGCATTCATCTGCGCTTCATCTGCATCCCCCATATTGTCGCAGATATGGTTCATGCGCTCTTCCATTTCAAAAAGGGGAGCGAAAGCGCTTTTTAACACTTCGCGGATGGTCATGCCCTTTTCCAGGACCGTATGCTGGTCCAGATAGCCTACATTTACATTTTTTGCCCATTCCACTTTGCCTTCATCAGGCATCAGTTTTCCGGTGATGATATTCATAAAAGTGGATTTGCCTTCACCATTAGCACCCACAAGACCAATGTGTTCTCCCTTTAAAAGCCTGAAAGACACATCCTGAAAAATAGCCCGGTCTCCAAAACCGTGACTTAAATGTTCTACATTTAATATACTCATTACAAACTTGTCTCCTTACAAAACAATAGATGGCAGCATAGATAAGCCCATTCTACATGAGAAAATGGGCTATGGCAACCGGTTTTTCACAGCTATTGAGGTTTGAGGGGGAATATGTTAAGATGAGGCAAATAAGATGTATGTTGAAGCTGCAGCAAGGAGGTAAAATTGCTTATGGATAAACAAAAAATAAAGATCATCCGAAAAAATGACGAGTATTCTGCAGAATATCAGATAGGAGATATTTTTCAGGTGGACAGCACCTGGTATGGGGGAGCGAATGTTACAAGCGTATCGGGAATACCTCTTTCACTGGATAAGGATGAGTATGTGCTTTTAGAGGAAGCAGAGAAGGAAGTGCCGATTGATCATTACTCTTATGAGTGCGGTGTTATGGACTGTTTTTGTGAAATGGTGGCATCCGGCCTTAAAAAGCTGGCAATGAGCCATCCATGTGATACAAAGGCAGAGCGTGACTCCTATCTGCCCCAGGTAAAGCGGCTTTGCGAGAAATACGGGATCCTTTATCATCCACAGGATGAGGCGCTGATTACGGATCTGTTTCCGGCAGAGGCAAATCAGGATAAATATAATTATTTGTTTTTCCGTACCCAGGACGTTTATGAGACCTATCTGGAACTGAAAAAACGCCAGAAAGAGCTGGAAAGCCAGTGTGGCGGAACCGAGGAAGAACGTTACCAGCTGGCTGTAGATTTTGGAGCACTGCTTTCTTATCCGGAACAGGGAATACGCAGGCTGATCGAAAAAACAAGAGAAGCCAGAAGATAAAACAAAAAACAGACCTGCTGCTACAGCAGGTCTGACTTTAAAACAAAATGATTTTTATCTGTCTCCAGTATCCCTTCTTTTCGCATTTTACTAAGCTCTGCGGACATAGCGCTTCGGTCAATGCTTAAATAGTCGGCTAACTGCTGTCTGTTAAAAGGAATATAAAAATCCTGGCTTCCTGCTTTAGCAGCCTGGAAGGACAGATAAGATAACAGGCGGCTCCGTATGGACTTGGAAGAGGTGTGGAAGATACGGCGGGACAGGTTTAAATTTTTCTGGGAAGAAATATATAACAGGTTCTGGACTAAGCGGCTGTGATGGGAGCAGGCAGATGGATAGGCGGTCAGTACCCGGCCTGTATCTAAAAACAGGATCCTTGAAGGCTCAGCTGCAATCGCCGAGACCTAAGGGGTCTCCGGGAAGACAGGCATAGCTTTCCGCAAAGGCAAAGCCGGGCCCACGCTTTCCAGAACACTTTTATTGCCCCAGAGATCATCATTTTCGATCTGGACCCGGCCGGTAAGGACCAGTCCGATGGAATGGATCACATCTCCGGCGTGGAAGATGATCTCGCCTTTTTCGTATTCCTTTTCTTCCGTGCCAAGGCACTGGAGCATGGCATCGATCTCTTCCGGGGCTACATCTTTAAATAAGGGTGAATTTTCCAACAATTTATGATCCATTTCCTCTCCTTTTGTTGTCAGAACAACATACATTTGCAGGTGATTGTAGTATATTCCTTGTATAATGTCAAGGAGGTACAGAAATGATACGCAGGATCGTTCATATTGATGAAGAAAAATGTAATGGCTGTGGACTTTGTGCCCAGGCCTGTCACGAAAGTGCCATTGGAATGGTAAATGGCAAGGCGAAATTATTAAGAGATGATTATTGTGATGGTTTAGGCGATTGCCTTCCAGCCTGTCCGGCGGGCGCCATTTTCTTTATAGAAAGAGAGGCAGCTGCATATGATGAGGCAGCTGTACTTGAAAATAAGAAGAAAAAAGCAGCAGCAGGCGCTCATCCGGCACCGGCAGGCGGATGTCCGGGAACCCGTATGCGTCAGATGAACCGTAAAAACCAGGAAGCAGACCAGGCAGAAGAAAGCGCATTAAGTGCAGCGCCGATTACTTCCCAGTTAAGCAACTGGCCGGTACAGATTAAGCTGGCACCGATCAAGGCACCATATTTTGATCAGGCAAAGCTGCTGATTGCAGCAGACTGTACTGCCTATGCCTATGGAAATTTCCATAAGGATTTTGTAAAAGGCAAAGTAACTCTCATCGGATGTCCAAAATTAGATGACTGCGATTACAGTGAAAAATTGACGGAGATTATTGCAGCAAATGATATCAAGAGCGTCACTTTAGTGCGCATGGAAGTTCCATGCTGCGGCGGTCTGGAGCAGGCGGCCATCAAAGCTTTAAAAACAGCGGAAAGTTTATTCCGTGGCAGGTGGTGACCATTTCTATTGATGGTAAGATACTGGATTAACTGTCTCTCCGCCCGGTGGCTGGGAAAAAAATAAAAAGCAAAATGGATATCACTCCCCGCCCGGCAGGCGGGGAAAAGATCATAGCAGGAGTAAACAAAATGGCATTTATTAAAAACATTGAACACGAAACCGTACTTCCATTAGCAGACCAGGTAACTGTGCAGCCAGGTCAGATCGTCAGCCGTACACTGGCCCAGAACAAAGCTGTAAGTATAACCTTATTTGCATTTGACAAAGGTGAAGAGATCAGCACCCATGATTCCACAGGCGATGCATGGTACAGGTGTTAGAGGGAAAAGGCAAGTTTACAGTAGGCGGAAAAGAGCATTTCTGCTGCGTTGGTGACGTTCTTATTATGCCAGCAAAGGTTCCTCACGCTGTTTATGCGGAAGAAACCTTTAAAATGCTGTTGACCGTTGTATTTCCAACAGAGCAGGAGTAAAAATGGGACTTCAGGGAGAGAAAAAGCTGGAAGATATTCTTACAGGAGCTTTGATCGGACTTGCCAGGACCACATATAGTCATTTAAAGACAGAAAACACAGACAGGGTGGTAACATGCGCCCTGTCTGTTCTGGTAAGAGTGGATGCAGATGAAAAAGAGCTTGAGAAGCAGTTAGAACAGGTAAGGCTGAAAAACTGGCAGTTGCTCCAGGCTGCGCCACCTGCGTGGCAAAGTGCGGAAATACAGACGATTATGATATGGACCGCTTCTGGAATGGACCGGTCCAGGTACGTTCTCTTAAGATACGCCTGTTTTCAGGATTGAAAAAAACAGGACGGGATGTATTTAAAGTTATTGAAAATGGAAATGAAAAAGACAGCCGTTTCCAGGATATCATGGCTGCTGTTTACAAAGGACTTTTTATTCTGGCAGAGGACTGGGAACCGGAGAAAATACTCCCGGCTATAGAAGAAATGGATGCTGCAGAGATCACAGTAAAAGAACTGCTGTAAACAGTATCTGTAAAAGTAAGGCTTTAGAAAAGTTTTAGAAAAATTTGGCAAAAATGCCAGATAAGTATTAGCGGGAATCAACTTGAATCGCAAATGCAAATATGGTAAAGTATGATGTATAATTAAACCATGAGTGTAATTCCACTTGGGGATGGTACTTGAGATAAGAGGAGGAAAAAAAGATGCCAAAGCGCAGTAAAGAGAATGACAGCAGAAGAATGCTGAAGCATCTTTCCGCTATTTTAGAAAAAAGCGGTGTTATCATATTTGAATATCACGTAAAAACAGATACTTTGATACGTTACAATAAAGAGTTGGAAGTAGATGCAAAGATCCCGGAATACTGCGATTATCTCAGGGACAAAACACGGATATATCCAGATGACCGATGGAAAGCTATTGAATTTTACAGCGGACGTATCAAAGGCCCTATTGATATCAGGGAAGTAGATGATGATGGCGGTATTTCCAGAAAACGTCTTGAGACAGTTTCCATTTCAGAAGAAGGGGATGCAGGGGAATCAGACATTCTTTTTGGCATGGTCATTGATGTGACTGGGGAGTGGCACCAGGAAGAGCGTTTAGAACATGAACTGGTCCAGATGAAAGCGACAGGGACACCGTGCAGCAGCTGCACTGGTTATCCGGAATATGACAAGGTTACAGGACTTCCTTCCTTCAACCGCTTCAGGGAAGAAATAGACAATGTGCTCACTGACGGAAAGGGAGAAGGCTATCTTTTAGTTTATACAGATCTTGAAAATTTCAAATACTTTAACCGTAAATATGGATATGCAGCCGGAGACCAGCTGCTGAGGGAATTTACCGGCTATATTATTGATACACTGAAAAAATGCAATACCGCTCATTTTACCAGAGTGGTAGCAGATCAGTTCCTGCTTTTCTTTGAAGAAAAATGGAATGACACTTCTATAGATGCCATCAATCGTATCAATAGTGGATTTATTGAACGGCAGCAGAGAAAATACCCGGAAGCGAAACTGCGTCTGCGCACCGGCGTTTATAAAGTAGAAGGGGACTGCGCCGGGGCGTCCTTTGCTATTGATGCTGCAAACTATGCAAGACATCAGATCCAGGACAATTCTCCGGTAACAGTCTGCGTTTATGACAAGACTATGGCAGACCGGCAGAATATGGAAAATGAGATCGCCACAGGGATTGACAAAGCCATTAGAAACCGGGAATTTAAAGTATATCTTCAGCCACGCTTCTCACTGACCACAGGAAAGATCGTAGGGGCGGAGTCCTTAGTCCGCTGGCAGAAAGAAGACGGAACACTGCTTCCGCCGGACAGCTTTATCCCGGTTTATGAGAAAAATGGCCGTATCATTGACCTGGATTTCTATATGTTTGAGGAAACAGTAAAACTCCTGGCAAAATGGAAAGAACAGGGACTTCCACAGCGTCTGATCTCTATCAATGCGTCAGCGCTCCATGCCCAGAACAGCGATACCATCCATCGTTATACTGCTATTCTGGAAAAGTATGGTGTGGATCCGGCTCTTACAGAATTAGAGCTTACAGAAACTGCCACTGTTTCTGATTATGACCATGTAAAACAGTTGTTTGCAAAGCTTCGGACAGTTGGTTTTCGGACTGCTTTAGATGATTTTGGAGCAGGCTATTCAGTATTAAATACAGTTATTGATATTCCGGTAAATACAGTGAAAGTAGACCGGGCCTTTATTAATAACTGCGAGATCACCCGCAAGGGTATTTATTTCCTTCGTGAGATCATCAACCTGTTAAAAGGTCTTGGCTATCATATTGTATGTGAGGGAGTTGAGACATCGGAACAGGCGTCCATCCTTAGAAATACCATGTGCGATGAAGTTCAGGGATACTGGTTTTCACCGCCGGTACCAGTAGATGAATTTGAAAAAATGCTGCAGGAGGGGAAGTAGTTAGATGTTTTCTCGAAGCCTTTCATGTAGCATTTACTGACTCTCTTCCAGGAACGTGCATTCTGTTGGCAATCGCTATTGCAGGGGTTGCAGTAAGTAAAGTAGTTCCTTTAAAACTTCCTATTGTTGCATATGTTTCTATTATCGGACTGCTGGCAGCATCCCCTATTTCCCCATGCCGTGAATTTGTCATTGCATCTGCCGGAAAGATCAATTTCACCGCACCTCTTACTATGGTAGGCGCATATGCTGGTGTTTCTATCAGTGACCAGATCAATACCTTCTTTAAAACAGGGCTGGAAAATGATACTGATCGGTGTGTTTGTTATGACAGGTATTTTGTATTTTCAGCAATTATTACTCAAATGGGATTAATGGCTGCAGGAGCGATCTAGGAGGTCAATATGGCTGATTTACGTATTACTCATGTATCTGTTTTGACAGAAGACGGAACGATTTTAAAAGACCAGACAGTAGATGTGACAGATGGCCGTTTTTCAAAGATCGCACCTGCTTCTGAAAGCAGTTTAAAGGTCAAAGAACCTGGAAAAGCTGCACCACAGGTATTAGACGGCTGCGGCAAACTTTTGATGCCTGGTCTGGCAGATTGTCATATGCATACAGGACAGCAGCTGCTAAAGGGCCGCGTGTTAGATGAACTTCCTATGATCTGGACCCGTATCATGCTTCCTTTTGAGAGTACCCTGACACCGGAAAAAATGAAGCTGAGTGCGCAGCTGGCTGCTCTGGAAATGATCCGATCAGGAACTACGGCTTTTATTGACGCAGGAAGCTATCATATGAAAGAAGCTGTGAAGGTTTATGATAAGGCGGGACTGCGTGGAACACTTTCCCTTTCTACATGGATGAAAAGGACTTCCGGAGTCTATTGCAACTACAACAGAAGAGGCTGTTGCCCGGGCAGATGATTTTTATGAATTCTGTGGGGAATATAAGAGACTGAAGTCAGCTTATGCTTTGCGTTCCCTGATCTCTTGTTCTGAAAGTCTGATCCGCCAGATAACAGAGCATGCAGATGACCGTCAGGCTCTTTTACAGGCTCATATGAACGAATATCCGGGAGAAGTGAATTTCTTTCTTCAGCATTTTTAAGATGCGCCCTTATGAATATCTGGATTCATTGCGTGTTTTAAGTGACCGTTTTATCGGTGCCCACAGCATCATGGTATCGGCCCATGAAAGATCGATCCTTCATGAACGGAATGTGCAAGTATGTCACTGTCCTTTCAGCAATTGTGCAAAAGGAGTTCCGGAAACACCGGCTCTTCTGGAAGATGGTATTTGTGTAGGACTTGGTACAGACGGTGCAGCTCATGGTGGATTAAGTTTATGGAATGAAATGAAGATATTCCGTTCTGTAATGAATGTAAAACATGGTGTTGCCCAGAGTGATCCGGCCATTATGCCTGCAGCCCAGATCATTTCCATGGTTACAAAAGAGGGATATCACTTGATGAAAGAAGATGGAGGTGTCATTGCAGAAGGCAAAAAGGCGGACTTTATCACCATTAATATCATGCAGCCTCATTTATATCCTACTGGTAATCTGGTGAATACCCTGTTAGAATGTGTTACAGCGTCTGATGTCTGTGATATGGTTGTAGATGGAAGGCTGCTGATGAAGAATCGTGAAATTCTCACTCTGGATGAAGAAAAAATCTTTTATGAAGCGATGAAATACATGGAGGAAGTAAATACATGATCACAGGTATCACATTCTGGCTGATCGTAATAATGGCCAATCTGGTGGTAGGAGCCTGTGTGGGGCTGACAGGTGTAGCAGGATTTCTTCTGCCTATCATATATACGTCTCTTCTGGGACTTGGCACTACAGAAGGGCTGGCCTTAAGCTTTGGAGCTTTTATTGTATCCGGGCTTTTAGGCTCTGTTAATTACAAAAAGACTGGAAATCTGGATGTGAGATTTGGGCTTAAATTGAGTGTAGGAAGCCTGGTAGGAGCTGTTTTCGGTGTGTGTCTTAACATGCTGATTCCGGAGTCCGGCGTAAAAATTTTGCTATATACAGTAGTTTTTCTTTCTGGTATCTCCATTCTTTTAAGAAAAGATAAAAAGGCAGCTGCCAGTGATGAACAGGCAAAGGACAGTACATTTGCAGGAAATCTTCCCGCTGTTTTAGGTCTTGGAACAGTCACCGGTGCCATTTGTGCTCTTTCGGGAGCAGGCGGACCGGTATTGGTAATGCCACTTTTAGTCCTTTTGGAGATCCCGGTGCGCACTGCAGTTGGTGTAGCATTGTTTAATTCTATTTTTATTGGGATTCCTGCATGTTTAGGATATTTTTCCCAGTGTATCTCAGTCCGGCTTTTGAAAATATTGGCTGCAGCCCTGGTATTCCATGGTATCGGCGTTTATTTTGGAAGTAAAAATGCAGTCCGCATCAATCAGACATTATTAAAAAAAAGGCATTGCCGTATTTTCCATCTGCATTGCCATCTGGAAGCTGTTTCTGTAAAAGGAAGCAGCTTTTTTAAATAGGGTTGAAAAAAATGTCAAAACTGATTAAACTGATTACATGAATATATCATATAGAAAGACTGCAAATGGGATCTGTGTGGAGCGCTGCTACACATTAGATAACAAACTGGTGATACCGGACACCATAGAAGGACTTCCGGTAACAGAATTGGATACATATACATTTTCCCAGACTGTGCGAAGGCGGGAGCAGCCGGCAGTAGAACGGGAAGGAGAGCCGGAAATGTGCGGCGAGGCCCTGGAGGAGCTTACGCTGCCGGAGCATCTGGAAAAAGTAGGAGCCTATGCCTTTTATAATTGCTTTCATTTAAAGAAGCTTTCCTGCTGCAGTACAGTGAAAGACTGGGGCGCAGGAGTATTTACCGGCTGTACCCGGATAACAGAACTGGATATACGCATTTTTCCAGAGGCAAAGTCCAGTTTTAAAGAGATCCTTTCAGAATTGCGGCAGATGCTGGTAGTAGACTACCGGGATGAACAGGGAAAACTGCTGGCAAAGCTTATTTTCCCGGAGTTTTTTGAGGAGTCTATAGAAAATACTCCCGCCCGTATCATTATGCGGGAAATGCATGGCTGTGGCCATATGTACCGGTATTGCTTTAGCGGAACTGATTTTCAGTTCTGGGAATATGACAAGCTGCTGCCAACAGCAGAGATTTTAGAAAGCCCGGTTCTTGTATGCCGCATGGCCATCTATCGTCTGTACTGGCCCAAAGGCTTGACAGAGGAATGGAAAGAAGAATACTGGAAATACATCAAAAAGCACCCGGACGCAGCGGCAAAAGGCCTGACAGAGCGGGAGAAAGAGAGATCCTTTCCTGGCTGACAGAGGCAAAAGAGACTGACAGTCAGATGTTAGAGCAGATGATCCAGGCTACCGCCGCTGGGGGATGCCCAGGTTTCTGCCATTCTTATGGATGCAAGGCATAAAAAGATGGGGGCGCAGGCGGGGGATAAACCGAAGCCAAGAGTCCGAACTTTCGAGTTATAGCTTTCAACGGGAGTTGGTCCCGATTTTTCCGCTTTAGCGGGAAGTATATATCAATGTTTCTCTCCGCCCTCAGGCGGCTGAGTAATACTTAATTTACGGAGGAAAATCCAATGTCCAAGAAAACAAAAGCACAGGAGTTACAAGAGCAGCTTACCTGGTCTGCTCCACATATTGGAAAAGATGCACCAGACCACAAGGAAAAGGCTTTCAAATACTGCGAAGGCTACAAAAAATTCCTTAACGCAGGAAAAACAGAGCGTGAGTGTGTAAAAGAAGCGGTCCACATGTTAAAAAAAGCTGGCTATAAGCCGTTTGACCGTACTGCCTCTTATGAGCCGGGAGACAAGGTGTATTATGTAAACCGCAGCAAGGCTATTATCGCAACTACATTTGGCAAAAAGCCATTATCAGAAGGCCTGCATATTAATGGAGCCCACATTGACTCCCCAAGACTGGACTTAAAGCCAAATCCATTATATGAAAAAGAAAGATATTGCCTACTTAAAACACATTATTACGGCGGTATCCGCAAATACCAGTGGGGAACGATCCCTTTGGCGATCCACGGCGTTTGTTGCAAAGAAAAACGGGGAACTGACGGAGATCTGCATCGGTGAAAAGGAAGATGATCCGGTATTCTGTATCACAGACCTGCTGCCTCATCTGGCTGCCAAGCAGAATGAGCGCCAATTAAAAGATGGCTTAAAGGGAGAAGAATTAAATGTTGTTTTAGGTTCTCTTCCTATGAGGGAGAAGATATTAAGGATGCAGTAAAGCTTTCCATTCTGGCACTGCTTTATGACCAGTACGGGATCAAGGAAAAGGATTTCTTCCGGGCTGAATTTGAACTGGTACCGGCTGTAAAAGCAAGGGATATCGGTTTAGACCGCAGTATGGTGGGCGCTTATGGTCAGGATGACCGGGTTTGTGCATACACTGCACTGACTGCGGAGATCGACACCAAAAAGCCTGAGCATACCACAGTGACCATTTTAACAGATAAAGAAGAAACAGGTTCTGACGGAAATACAGGTTTAAACTCCGATTATGTCCTTCATTATATAGAAGATCTTGCTTCTATGGAAAAGATTCCGGTGAGAGATGTATTAAGAGCTTCCTTATGTTTATCTTCTGATGTAAATGCAGCTTATGACCCAACCTTCGCAGATGTATACGAGGCCCGCAATTCCAGCTACATCAACAAAGGCTGTGTTCTCACCAAATACACAGGTGCAAGAGGAAAAAGCGGATCCAATGATGCAAGTGCAGAGACCATGGCGAAAGTCATCGGTATTATGGAAGATGCAGGTGTTTACTGGCAGGCGGGCGAGCTTGGAGCAGTGGATGCAGCGGCGGCGGCACCATTGCCAAGTTTGTAGCCCACATGGATGTAGATACAGTAGACTTAGGTGTGCCGATCCTTTCTATGCATGCACCTTTTGAACTTTCTTCTAAATTAGATGTTTACCATACATACAAAGCTTTTAAAGCTTTTTATGCGTCATAAAATCCGAAAGTATAAAATTTCCGGAAAGGCTTTTTTTTTCCCGTCCGTGTATGGTATAACTATGTACAACGCTTAAAAAAAGTCTGTTTTTTGTTTTCCAGAGGCGGACAAAAAGCTTCTGGGAAGACAATAAGCGAAAAGAATGAAAAGAAAAGGACATGCAACAATGAGAAAACTGAAATTATTATGTTTATGCGGTCTGACTGCAGCTGTGTTAATGACTGGATGTGCAGGCAGCACAGACACCACAAATGTAAACCTTGGTTCTGCAACTGTTTCTGAGTACAGAGGCGTAAAAGTAAATGTAGCTGCCCCGGAAAGTAACAGACGATGAAGTAGACCAGAAGATCCAGACCAATCTGAAGCAGAATCCAAATGAAGTAGAAGTAGACAGAGCTGCAAAAGATGGTGACATTGTAAACATTGATTACAAGGGCACAAAAGACGGAGAAGCTTTTGATGGCGGTACTGCAGAAGGTACGGATCTGACTCTTGGCTCCAAGACCATGATCGATGGTTTTGAAGATGGTCTGATCGGTGCAAAAAAGGGCGAGACAAAGACATTAAACTTAACTTCCCCGGAAGATTACAAAGAAGAATCCTTAGCAGGACAGGCAGTTGTATTTGAAGTAACTGTTAATTCTGTAAAGGAGAAACAGACGCAGTATTAGATGATGCATTTGTACAGAGAACCTCTTCTTACCAGACTGTAGATGAGTACAAGGAAGGTATCCGTGCTGATCTGTTAACCCAGAAGCAGAAGACAGCAGAGCAGGAAATGGAACAGGATGTTCTTCAGAATGTGATCGACAACTCCGATTTCAAGTTTTCCAGAAATGGTATTTCTGTACGCTACAACCAGATGTTAAAGCAGTACACCAACCAGGCTAAGATGTATGGAATGACTCTTTCTCAGATGGCACAGGCAAATGGTATGGATGAGGCTGGATTTAAGGAGTATATCTACTCTTCTGTAAAAGAAGCAGCCAAGAAAGAAATCGTTGTAAAGGATATTGCAGCAAAAGAAGGTCTTGACAATATTACAGATGAGGATATGGAAGCATTTGCACAGGCAAACGGAGCAACCAAGGATACTTTAGTAAGCCTTTACGGTGAAGATACTGTAAAGGAGCAGGTACTTCAGGATAAGGTATTAAGATTCTTAGCTTCCAATGCAGACAATGAGGCAGAAAATCCTGCAAAACTGTCTGAGCGTGAAGTAACTGTTACTGAAACTGAGACTGCAGCAGAGGAAACTTCCGAAAACGAAACAACTGAGTCTGAGACCACAGAAGCAGAAACAACAGCGGAAACTACAAAGGCAAATTAATCTTACATTAAAAACCAATGGAGAAGGAGGATATTATACATGCAGCTCTTAAAAGACAGGATCCGTAAGGACGGCAAGATCAAAGCAGGAAATGTGCTGAAAGTAGACAGTTTTTTAAATCATCAGATGGATATTAAACTGTTTGGGGAGATCGGAAAGGAATTCAAGCGCAGGTTTGCGGATGTGGAAGTAAACAAGATCCTTACCATCGAAGCTTCCGGAATCGGAATTGCATGTATTGTAGCTCAGTATTTTGATGTTCCTGTTGTATTCGCGAAGAAAACACAGACCAAGAACATTGCAGGTGAAGTTTATACTTCTAAGGTAGAGTCCTTTACTCACGGAAGAGTATATGACATCATCGTATCTAAGGAATTCCTCGGAAAAGGTGATAAAGTGCTTCTTATTGATGATTTCCTGGCAAATGGAAAGGCATTAGAAGGTCTGGCAGCTTTAGTAAGGGATTCCGGCGCTGAATTAGTAGGTGCTGGTATCGTTATTGAAAAAGGCTTCCAGGTAGGCGGAGATCTGATCCGTTCCGAAGGCATCCGTCTGGAGTCACTGGCTATTGTTGACAGCATGGATGAGGAGACAGGAACTATTGTATTCAGGGATGATGAATAATAACAGAACAAAAGCTTTATTTTTTGATATTGACGGAACCCTCCTGTCTGAAAAGACGCGGAGGGTTCCTGACAGTGCGAAAGAGGCACTGAAACAGGCCAGAGAAAAGGGGCATTTAGTCCTGATCAATACAGGCCGTGTGTATCCTCATTTAACACAGATCCGTTCCCAGGTGGATGCAGATGGCTTCCTTTGCGGCTGTGGTACTTATGTGAGAGTAAGAGATGAGGTATTATACCATCATATGATCCCACACGAAAGAGGTTTGCAGATAAAAAGAGACATTGATGAATGTGGACTGGACGGCGTGTTAGAAGGACTGGGCGGCTGCTATATGCATGAAGCACCATCCCGCCTGCCACAGGTAGAACGCGTAAAACAGTCTGTTAAGACATCTGGCTGCCCAATGCCATGTTTCTGGGAAGATGACAGCTTTGATTTTGATAAATTTTACATTGGTTCTGATGAAAAAAGCCACTGCAAAGAGCTGTTTGGAAGAATGCCTGATATTGGAGGTTATTGACCGGGAAAACGGTTTTTATGAGTGTATCCCAAGAGGTCATTCCAAGGCCACAGCCATTGATCTGGTATTAAAGCATTGCGGCATTGGGATCGAAGATGCCTATGTATTTGGTGACAGCAGCAATGACCTTTCCATGTTCCGGTATGCAGAAAACTGCGTAGTCATGGGAGATCACAGTCCGGTATTAGAGCCATATGCCACATTTATCACAAAAACAGTAGAGGATGATGGGATCGCCTATGCTATGAAAGAGCTGGGGATCATATAAGTATGAAACGAAAAACCTGGATCGTCAGTGCCTGATGTATACTCTTGTATTTCTGGTATGCTTCGGGGTATTGCACTTTTTTAAGAAAATAACAACTGCCATAGACAGTACAGAATATACTACAGAGACTGAGGCAGATACAGATATTGTAATAGACGGGACTGATAACGATGCAGATCCTGACAAAGATCATAAAAATGGAAAAAACGACGGAAATGGTGAAGCAGGACCGTCAGGAGATACAGAAGAAACACAGGATGAGATTGATGGAAAAGGAACCCATATCCGCCGGGAGACCGGCTATAAAAGGCTGGAACAAGACTATAGAGCAGGTATGGCCGGCGGTTCCACAAGAACTGCCGTATACGCCCCCAAAGATCATCCAGGCAACAGATGTCCATTATCAGAGTGCAGATGCAGAGGATGATGGAGCAGCTTTTCAGCTTTTTGTAGAGCGGTGTGACGGAAAGGTAGTAAAATATCTTCCCCAGCTGTTAGATGCATTTATGGATCAGGTGATCGCCGAAAAGCCTTCAGCACTGGTGCTCAGCGGCGATATTACCATGAACGGGGAGAAGATCAACCATGAGGAGCTGGCCAGGAAGCTTGGCAAAGTCCAGGAAGCAGGTATTCCGGTGCTGGTCATTCCGGGAAATCATGATATCAATAATCCTAATGCAGCTGTCTATTTTGAAGATGAAAAACTGCCGCAGACAGTGTTACACCAGAAGAATTTTATGATATTTATCATATGTATGGCTATGATCAGGCTATCAGCCGGGACAGTGCTTCTTTAAGTTATGTTTATCAGCTGGATGAAAGAAACCGCCTGCTGATGTTGGATTCCTGCCAGTATGAGCCTGAAAACCTGGTAGAAGGCCGGATCAAGGCAGAAACCTTAGTGTGGATGGATGAGCAGTTAAAAAAAGCCCAGGAAGATGGGATGCAGATACTGCCCATTGCCCACCACAACCTTCTTGCCCAGAGCCGTATGTACACCACCCAGTGTGCTATGGATAATAACGGGGAAGTTATCGATCTTCTTCAGAAATATAAAATTCCCCTGTTTTTAAGCGGTCATCTCCATGTACAGAGGATCCGCAAGCATAAGGCGGAACCAGGAGTGGCAGATGATGCCTACGGTATTCAGGAGATCGTTACTGATGCCATAAGTATCCCACCTTGTCAGTACGGCATTTTACAGTGGAAAGCAGATGGGAGCATGGAATATTCCACAGAATCTGTGGATGTGTCTGCCTGGGCCAGACGTACAGGACAGGAAAATACTGATCTTTTAGATTTTGAAACATGGTCTGAAGAATATCTCCAGAAGTTGATCTCAGACCAGATCGGCGGTGTAGTACGAAATGTAGGAAGTGATGTAAAAAGATCCATGGCAGAGACCTACGCAGATGTATATATTGATTACTACGCAGGCCGCAAGATCGATGCCAAAGGGATAAGAACTTCAGAGGGCTATACCTGGTGGGAACGGAATCTCCCGGACAGTTATCTGATAAAAGAGTTAAATGCCATGATCAATGATGCAGACCGGGATAATAATTACCTGCTGCTCCCGGAAGATACCATCTTAGAAGAGAGGTATACCTGGAAGAAGGCTACGGCTTCTGAGGCAACCCCATCGAAAGCCCTCCGCCAGTGATGCAGATTGGGGAAATATTCAGGGAAACATTTAGAAAAACAACTCAGTCTGCTGCGGCATCTGGATAATAGTCCGCAAGCATAAGGTCAACCATACGCCCATAGCTTAAGACACCATCTGTCTGGCTGTGGGCTTTTAAATATGTATCATTTACCTTGGTGGACACTTCTGCTGTCTTTCCTCAAACGATCCCAGAAAACATTATTATCTTCCAGGTCATTTCTGGCTTTTTCATCTAAATTTCTTATAAAGTTCAATAAAACCTTCATAATCTGCTTTCGCCAGGGCATTTCCGGCATACACCCAGCCAGTGAGATAACCACTGTAACGGAAGGATCTGTCTTCTGAGCTGGTGCAGGCCAGATATCCGATAAAATTTGCCTCATCTTCTCTCATATATCCCTGTAAATGAGATAATTCATGACAGATGGTGTGGGGAATGTTGTAGTCAGGTATCTCGCTGTTGTAGTTGGCTTCTATTGTAAAAGGAGAATAGATACCGGTCAGCTGCTGGACAGATAAAAGCCTTGGATTGATCAAGGGCTTGGGATATGATACCAGCTTTTAAACTGGGGATATTGATCCGCCAGTCCCTTCATGGCTTTCTGCCTTCTTTTCCCATTTTTTGCAGATAAGGGAAATTCTGAAAATAAGAGAGATTCCCGGCATCTGATGGGGGAGTATCTGTTTCTTGCGGCACATTTTCATTAACGTTATCCACCAGATCACTGCAAAGAGCGTAAAGCTCATCTATAGAATGAGACCGGACCACAAAACCAGCTTCATAGGAAAAAGAATTTCTGTAATAGTTAATGCCGCAGTTGACTGTAAACAGGAAAAATAAGAGAGCAGCTATGAAACAGGCCCCATTTAACAGAAACAATGGCTTTTTAAACCACCGGATGAGACAAAACAGGATAAAACATAACAACAAATATAATCCTGCTTCAGATACTGAAAAAGGAAAGATCCCGGAAATGCGTGCAAAGATCCCTTTCAAAACAGGATAAACAGTCACAGAATAAGTCTGGGCAAAGCCAGTGACCTTTCTGGCACAAAAACTTAATAAAACAGAAAGGATGCCCATGATCACACTGGCAGCAAATATTTTTTTCAAATTTATAACCTCCTACATCCATGCCTTTGCCACTTATTATAAATGCTTTTGCCTTGACTGAAAAGTCACTATCATCTATACTTTAATAGACCCAGAGGAAAAACAAACGACGCCAAAGGCGGCATTTGCTGCCAGGCATATCGAGGAGACGCCAGCGGTGCGTACGCTGATTTTTCCCGAGTCTATATGAGTACATCATAAGTAAAAGGGGAAACAGATATGGGATATCAGGACGATTACGTAATGCGGACCATCAGTGACTTAGTCCGCGCCATTGCCAGACTAGCACTGGGAAAAAATGAGATCAATTATGCCTCCCTGATACAGAGGACAAATATAGTGATACAGACCGTATTTACCGGAAGCTTCGTGATCTGGTAGATGCCGGTGAGATCAACGAAGCTGAAAACCAGCTTTACGAAAATCTGGATGAGAACGACACAGAACATCTGGAAATGGCATTGACCTTCTATATGTATTTAAACCAGTTAGATGATGATACACTTTTCATGGCAAATTATTCCAGAGAAGAGATCGTAGAAGGAATCAACAGCGTCAGCGCAAGCTTTGGCATTACCGGATTTGAAAATTTTGTAGATACCACTATGGTTTGACCAGATAATGGCGCGGATTACGAAAATCCGCGCACTTACAGGTGAGACCACAAGAAACACAGGGGGCTGCTGCAGGATGACTTAAAACATTGCAGCGGCCCTTTGTGGCGGATATAAGAAAACGGACATGTCACCGGAGGGTGATATCGCCATGAATGAAAGAGGAACATCCATGGAAATAAAAGAAGAGTGTCTGGCCTATCTGGGGCAGTATTATAAGGAGCTGTTTTTCGGAACAGCCAACAAAAGATACCGTTCCATGACAGGAGCGGACTTAAAACACCGTTTAAACCGTTTAAGCCAGGAAACTTTAAACGGGGTGGAAAAACCAAATGAATTAAACGATATCCATGCCATGTTTGCAAAAGTATGTGCCTATCTCATGCATAAGGAAGAACGTTTAAAACCAGGTGCAGCTCTGGATCAGTTAAGAGAAAACTGGAAAAAAATGGAAGATTTCTGCAGGATACTGGCAGCAAAAGATATGGAATATCTGCCGGAACTGACAGAAGAAGAGCTGGAGCATGTATTAAAAATGCAGGGCATCCGCCGCTACCTTCTTACTAATTCATTAGAGCGCGCTTATCAGCTGTTCTATCTTCCAAAGACCATTAAAAAGGGGATCAGGGAGTCTGTAAAACGCCGCCCGGAGGATGAGTATCCGCAGACCAGAGCCATGAAGCGCCATTTTATCCTTCATATAGGCCCAACAAACAGCGGGAAGACCCATGATGCCTTAGAACGGTTAAAAACAGCTTCCCACGGCGCCTACTTCGGTCCATTAAGACTTCTGGCACTGGAAGTTTATGACCGGCTGAACGGCGAAAATATCCCCTGTTCTATGATAACAGGAGAAGAAACACTGGAAGTGGCAGGTGCCTGCTGTCAGGCATGTACCGTGGAAATGTTAAATGAGCATGAATATTTCGATGTAGCTGTTGTAGACGAATGCCAGATGGTAGCAGACCCATACAGAGGACACAACTGGACCAGAGCAGTTTTAGGACTCCGGGCAGAGGAGATCCATTTGTGTATGGCACCGGAGGCAGAAGATATTATCGTACAGATGATCAGGCGCTGCGGGGATACTTTTAAGATCCTTCGCCATAAGCGTAATACAAGACTTACCTTAGAAGAAAAGACCCTACTCAATTAAAAAAAGACTTAAAAAAAGGCGATGCCTTATTGTATTTTCAAAAAAATCCGTACTGGCCCTGGCAGCCCACCTGGAAAATCAGGGAGTACACTGCAGTGTTATCTATGGAAGTCTGCCTCCTGCTACCAGAAGAGAGCAGGTACGCCGCTTCCTTGAAAAAGAAACAGAAGTAGTAGTCAGTACCGATGCCATTGGAATGGGCTTAAACCTGCCGATTCGCCGTATTGTCTTTATTGAGACCCGGAAATTTGACGGAGTGGGCCGCAGAAGCCTGCTGCCCGAGGAGATCAAGCAGATCGCAGGCCGCGCAGGACGTTTCGGACTGTATGACGAAGGCTTTGTGGCTGTTTTGGATGATCTGGAATTAATAAAGGACGGACTAAAGAGGCGGCCGATCCCTATTATGAAAGCCTACATTGGCTTCCCGGAACAGCTGTTAAAGCTGCCGGCTGAGATCGATACACTGGTAAAAATATGGGCCGGCATGGAAACGCCTTCTATTTATGAAAAAATGGAAGTGGATGAACTGTTAGCACTGTATGTAAGCTTGAACATGTGCAGCAAGACCACATGGATGAATTTTCCAAAGAAGAGATCTACAAGCTGATCACCTGCTCTGTGGACATTGATAATAAACTGGACATGGATCTGTGGAAGGACTATTGCCGGGATTACCGGGATGTGGAAGAACTGCAGTTTCCATACACGCCGGGACAGATCTGTATGATCTGGAAAGTTATTATAAAATGCTGGATCTGTATTTTCAGTTTTCCAGAAAAGTGGGACTGCCCATTCAGGAAGAAAATCTGTTAGAAGAGCGTAGAAATACAGAAGAAGAGATCAGCCGCATTTTAAAGACAGAATGTGCCAGCTATACCCGGAAATGCACCATTTGTGGAAGAGAACTTTCCTGGGATTATCCGTTTTCCATTTGCGAACGCTGCTTTGAACGTGGAAAAAGGGTACATCCCAGAAGAAGATAATATAATGTACTTCTGGAAGCTTTCCGGAAACAAATAACACATCAAAGGAGAATGTAATGGAAAAGAGAATCATTCAGGTAGAAGAAAAAGTTCCTGTAAAACTGTTGATACCATTAAGTATCCAGCACATGTTTGCCATGTTTGGCGCATCCGTTCTGGTACCTTTCCTGTTTGGCATCAGCCCGGCTATTGTGCTGTTTATGAATGGTATCGGAACCCTTTTATTTATTGCTATTACAAAGGGAAAAGCACCGGCTTACTTAGGTTCCAGCTTTGCTTTTCTGGCACCGGCATCTATTGTTATCCAGAATTTTGGTTATGAATATGCTTTAGGCGGTTTTGTGGCAGTTGGTTTCTGTGGCTGTATTTTAGCTCTGATCATTTATAAATTCGGTACAGATTGGATCAACATCGTGCTTCCTCCGGCAACTATGGGCCCGGTAGTGGCGCTGATTGGTCTGGAACTGTCCTCTAATGCAGCTTCCAACGCAGGTCTTCTGGATGAGAACATTGACCCAAGAAAGATCATTGTATTCCTGGTGACTTTGGGGGTGGCTGTATTTGGTTCCATTCTGTTCCGCAAATTCCTGGCAGTTATCCCGATCCTCATTGCGGTTCTGGCTGGATATGCAGCAGCCATCATCTGCGGGATTGTAGATTTTGAAGAAGTAGCAGCAGCAAAGCTCATTGCCGTGCCTCATTTTACTTCCCCGAAATTTGATCCCCAGGCTATTATGATCATCCTTCCGGTCATTCTGGTCATCATTTCCGAACATATTGGACATCAGGTAGTTACCAGCAAGATCGTAGGAAGAGACCTGTTAAAAGATCCGGGACTTCACAGATCTTTATTTGCAGACAATTTTTCCACTATGCTTTCCGGTTTGATCGGTTCTGTGCCGACAACCACCTATGGAGAGAATATTGGGGTAATGGCAGTAACTGGTGTATACAGTGTCCGCGTTATTGCAGGTGCAGCCATTCTTTCTATCGTATGTTCCTTTGTAGGAAAGCTGTCTGCCTTATCAGCACCATTCCGGGCCCTGTTATCGGTGGTATTTCATTTTTGCTTTACGGCATGATGGAACTTCCGGTCTGCGCATTCTGGTAGACTCTAAAGTAGACTACTCTAAAAACCGTAATCAGATGCTCACAAGTGTTATCTTCGTAACCGGTCTTTCCGGCGCAGCTTCGCATCGGAAATATTGAGCTTACAGGAATGGTTCTTGCCTGTGTAGTAGGTATGGCAATGAGTCTGGTATTCTATGTATTAGACAGATTCAAACTGACCAATGACCAGGTGGAGTGATTTTTCATCATAATGCATTGTAATTACAAAAGAGATACTGGCAGGCGGATATTATATCCGCCGTACCAGTATCTCTTTTGTATATTCTTCCCGCATAGCAACCACCCGTCTGCGTATTTTGTATACACATAGCTGCCGTGCCGGGTTTTTAAACAGACAGGTGACGGTTTCACCAGACAGAAAGCCGTTTCGCCCCAGCATATCTCTTATATCAGCTTCTGAGATGATCCATACCACCTCAGCTATTTCACCTTCACGCAGACTGGATAAAGGCTCTACCACAGTTTCACGTCCATAGTCAGTTTCTTATTAAATTATATGCGGATCGTTATAAGATAACCCAGGTTGCTGCTCATGGGCTGCATGAGCAGCAATGGGATCTGCTGTGTATAGTAATCCAACCTCTACCTTTTCATCAATATTCATAGAAGCTTCCTGAACGACACAGTCATATGCCAGAATATGTACCCCGGCTGCAGCTGCTGCCCGAAGGGCATCCCCGAAAGCCTTATGTGTCTCATCATTAGGATAAAATTTCCGGATCCCCTTCATCTGGATCACAAGGAGGAGAAACGTTTCAAAGCCATCCTTTTTTGCTTGGACTAGTCCATTTAAATGCTTCACTCCCCGGATCGTAGGTGCATCCGGGAAGAATACATTTCCTTCTTTTTCCAGAGTTACTCCCTTTACTTTCCATAAAAGCAGGAACTGTTTTACCAGTTACCCCATCCTTTAATTCAAAAGCAAGGTCAAACCGGGAATCCCCGTGGGTAACTTCTCTCCGTACATTCGTTGGAATTCCAACATTTTCCAAAGAAAGTCCTTTTGCTTCTTTTTCACGCATCCATTCTAAAGCCGCCTGATTAGGTGCCTGGGAGTCCATGTTGATTAGCAGGTCTCCCTTATAAACTGCGATCAGGTCATATTCCGTTTTCCGCTTCATTTCCTTTGCTTTGGGATGAAATTCCAGGACTACTCTGCATCCGGGAACTAAAAGCTCCTGACAGCGGCCGGTATTTTTTACATGGCAGGTCTTAACATCCCCCTTATCTCCACATAGGCGATAAAGCGGTTAGGACGTTTAAAAAAGGTTCCGGTTACTATATTATCATATGTCATATGTATGTTACCTCCAATGGATCAAAATGATGTGAGTGTCAAAAGTAAATTTTGCCACTCACTGATGTAATTGGATTGCTCCATTGCTATGCAATTTTCACAATCCTTGAACATAATCAAAATACGTTTGCCCCAACATTTTCTTAGGTTAGTATAACATATTTACAGAAGCCTAAAAAACTTTTTTTATATTGCGGCGTGCATTGAAATATGTTACACTTTTTCCAAAATAAGTACCAAAATAGAATAATATCTGTTTAACGATCATTTTGCTATTAAACGGATATGTTACCTGACGGTGACATTATCATAAACATTAATAAAAAAGAGAGGAAGAAAAATCATGGCATTATCCTACGAAAGTACCAGAGGCGGACAGAAAGGCGTTACAGCATCACAGGCCATTTTAAAGGGTCTGGCAGAAGATGGTGGTCTTTTTATGCCTACAGAGATCCCAAAGCTGGACAAGACCTTAGAGCAGCTTGCAGGAATGACCTATCAGGAAACAGCCTATGAAGTGATGAAGCTTTTCCTGACAGACTATACAGAGGAAGAATTAAAAACCTGTATCGCAAACGCATATGACGGCAAGTTGATTACAGAGGAGATCGCACCTTTAGCA
>ENA-OQAZ01000221-OQAZ01000221.1-human-gut-metagenome-genome-assembly--contig:-NODE-221-length-32071-cov-6.656931_pt1 | contig 32071 bp, 35 predicted proteins | sample MGYA00242737_ERZ504531 | MGnify/ENA primary metagenome ERZ504531 (study PRJEB26092, sample SAMD00036244) | human gut metagenome | host: Homo sapiens | study: EMG produced TPA metagenomics assembly of... | reverse complement strand
CAGCTTGTAGTGATGTCGGCCGTGGCTGTGGCTACCGGATGTACTTCTTCACAGCAGCATACCAGTACGCCGTTTGATGAATATCCGGTGTACGAGGGGGAATGGGTGGAAATGGCTTATACGCTGCTTCAACCCGCTTCTCGCTTTGGGCTCCTTCGGCTCAGGAAGTGCGGGTGCTGCTGTACGAAAAAGGGCAGGGAGGTTCTGCCTATCGTATGGTGAAGATGGACCGGCATCTGACGGTATGTGGCAGGCTCGCGTGGACGAAGACCTGAAAGGAAAGTTCTATACGTTCAATGTCAAGATAGACGATGTATGGCAGGGAGATACGCCCGGACTCATGGCCAAGGCTGTGGGAGTGAACGGCGACCGGGCAGCGTCATCGACTGGAAAGAGACGAATCCGGAGGGGTGGAACGAAGACAAGCGTCCGCCGCTGAAACGCTTCTCCGACATGGTGATTTATGAGCTGCACCATCGCGATTTCTCTATCGATACCATCTCCGGCATCCGGAACAGAGGAAAGTTCCTGGCTTTGACGGAGGAAGGAACGCATACGTATCTGGGCGAGAAAACGGGCATTGACCATTTGAAGGAATTGGGCGTGACACACGTACAGCTGTTGCCTTCGTTCGACTTTTCTTCGGTGGACGAAACCAGGCTTGATAAACCGCAGTACAACTGGGGATATGACCCGAAGAACTACAACGTGCCGGAAGGCTCGTATGCCACCGACCTTATCGACCGGAAGTGCGTATCCGCGAGTTCAAGCAGATGGTCATGGCACTTCATCGGGCAGGTATCCGGGTGGTGATGGACGTGGTGTATAATCACACGGCTATCACGAAAGGAGGCAATTTTGAACGGACCGTACCGGGTTATTTCTATCGCACGGACGAGGAAGGGAAATGGGCTAACGCATCGGGTTGTGGCAATGAAACGGCCAGCGAACGACCGATGATGCGGCGTTTCATGATAGAGTCAGTCTGCTATTGGGCCAGAGAATATCACATAGACGGGTTCCGTTTTGACCTGATGGGGATTCATGACATCGAAACCATGAATGCCATCCGTAAGACACTCGACAAGATTGACCCTACAATATGCATGTATGGAGAAGGCTGGGCAGCCGGAAAACCACAACTGCCGGATAGTCTGCTGGCCATGAAGAAGCATGCAGCCCAGTTACCACACATCGGCATGTTCTGCGATGAAATGCGCGACAGCCTGCGTGGTCCGTGGGGAAACGATGCCAAGGGAGCTTTTGTCATCGGACGCATGGGATACGCCGCCGGTGTGAAGTTCGGACTGGCGGGAGGAATCGCACATCCGCAACTGGTCAGCGACAAGGAATCCACCGTTCCGGCTTTCTGGGCTGCGCAACCCGAACAGATGATCAGTTATGTGAGCTGTCACGATGACCTTTGTCTGGCCGACCGTCTGAAAGCGACATTGCCGGGACTTTCTGCATTAGAGATGAACGCCTTGGCCAAACTGGCTGCTACGGCAGTATTCACTTCGCAGGGCATTCCGTTCTGGTATGCAGGTGACGAGATTCTGCGCGACAAGCAGGGAGTGGCCAATTCATACAAGAGTCCGGATGCAATCAATGCCATCAACTGGGGGCGGAAGACTTCGCAGCGTGATTTCTTTGATTATGTGAGGGGCCTGATTGCCATGCGAAAGGCGCATCCTTCTTTCCGTATGGGCGATGCGGACTTGATTGCCAAACACCTGGAGTTTTTGCCGGTACCGGCAAGCAACGTGGTGGCTTTCCGTATCAAGGGAAGTCCGGCGGGTGATTCATGGCTGAATACGATTGTGGTGCTCAATGCCCGTACGGAACCCGTGCAGATTGACGTACCTGAGGGACGTTACTGGATAGCCTGTCGTGACGGACGCATAGACAATGTGCTGGGACTGGGTACGCTGACCGGCAACAAACTGGTGGTAGCGCCTCGTACGGCCATGATTGTGCATCAATAAACCAAGAGAACAACTACTTAAAGGAACAAAATAAAAACAGAGAAAGACAATGCAGCATGTAATTACAATTGAGAACGGAGTGACTCGTCATCCGTTGTACCGGATGAAAGAGCCTGTGAACTTGCAGATTGCGGCAGGAGAACATGTGGCCATCGTGGGACCGAACGGTGGCGGAAAAAGTCTGCTGGTAGACACTATTACCGGACGCTATCCGTTGCTGATGAATGAAGTGAAATACGACTTCTCGCCTTCGGAATCGAAGATGGCTTGTGACAACATCAAATACATCACCTTCCGTGACTCGTACGGGGATGCCGACGGGAACTATTATTACCAGCAGCGCTGGAATTCGCAGGACCTGGACGATACGCCTATCGTAGCCGATTTGCTTCCTCCCTGCAAGGACGAACAACTGCGGAAAGCGCTGTACGATTTGTTTGGTATTGAGGAAATGCTAAGCAAACATATAATTCTGCTGTCGAGCGGGGAGCTCCGCAAGTTTCAGCTGACCAAGACCTTGTTGAGTGGTCCGAGAGTACTGATTATGGACAATCCTTTCATCGGACTGGATGCGCGGACTCGGGGACTGCTGCACACATTGCTGGGAAAACTGACTGAAATGACCAACCTGCAGATAATTTTGGTCTTGTCGAAGACAGACGATATCCCGACATTTATAACACATGTGATACCGGTGGAAGACCGTCATTGCGGGCCGAAAATCACTTTGCAGGAATATCTGGCACACCGTGAACCAGACCCTGCTCATGTGTTGTCTGACGAGAAACGGCAGCGGATACTGGACTTGCCGTATGCCGATAACCTGTTCCATACGGAGCATATCGTAGACTTGAACAAAGTAAGTATCCGTTACGGAGAACGGGTGATTCTGAAAGAATTCGACTGGACGGTGAAATGTGGCGAAAAGTGGGCGCTCAGTGGCGAAAACGGAGCTGGGAAGTCTACCTTGCTGAGCCTGATCTGCGCCGACAATCCGCAAAGCTATGCCTGCGATATTTCTTTGTTTGGTCGTAAACGGGGAAGTGGCGAGAGTATCTGGGAAATCAAGAAGCACATCGGTTATGTGAGTCCCGAAATGCACCGCGCTTATCTGAAGAACTTGCCGGCCATTGACATTGTAGCCAGCGGATTACATGATTCTATCGGCCTGTACCGCAAGACACAGGAGAAAGATGTGGATACGTGCGTGTGGTGGATGGATATTTTCGGCATTGCGACTTGAAAGACCGTAGTTTCCTGCAACTCTCCAGCGGGGAACAGCGTATGGTGCTGCTGGCCCGTGCGTTTGTCAAAGACCCGGAACTACTGATTCTGGACGAGCCGTTGCACGGACTGGATATGCGTAACCGCCGGCTGGTGAAGGATGTCATCGAGGCATTCTGTGCGCGGAAGGATAAAACCCTGATTATGGTAACCCACTATCAGGAGGAACTGCCCGCTACCATTACGAATTCTTTGTTTTTGAAACGTAATAAATAAAGAAGCTGATTCCGTAGGCACACCCTTTTTTCGGACACAACTTTTGTGATTAGGAAAAATAGTTGATTGATAACGAGTTAGTAAATGACACAAGTACGGATTTATCCGTATAAACATTATTTCGCTAAGGAAACTACTCTTTTCATGTAGGTTTCTATGTAGGTTAATTAATACCAATTGATTCCTACTAATGCGAATTAATAATAAGTCATTAACTAACTCGTTATCAGTCTATGTACACGATTAACATCAGGGGTAAGCAGAACCCGAAAGACACCAAGATGGTCAAGCTGGAGATAATTTTCTTCAAGACCGGTTACGCCCGTGTGCCGAAGGTTATAAACATCACAGGGCTATTAAAAGACTGGGATGTCAAGTCTCAGAGTTTCCGTGTAGGGAGTGCGGAGGCCACTACCAAGAACAAACTGCTTTTCGATTTGCGAACCAAATATCTGCATGTCGCCGATACCTGGGAGATGGAAGGCAGGAACTGGTCGCCCGTCCAGCTATCACATTGCTTCGATGAAATCAAGGCGGCCAAACCCGAGGTCAAAGTAAAGAGTGTCCAGCAGATGATCGATTATCTTGAAGAGACATTCAAAAACAAGAAACGCATCAAGAACGGTCAGATTGTCGACAGCACGACCAATGCTAAACGGTATGTCTATCTCAAGCGTGAACTGCAGGCGTTTACAAAGGAAAAATATGAAAAAGCCTTTTCCTCTTATTTCTTTACGGATATTACAGAAGAGTTTCTTCTTGACTTTGCGTTTTGGCTTAAAGAAAGAGGTATCAGAAATGGCAACAAGGCCGGACTTACACACAAACTAAGGTTGCTCCGTGCCGTATGCAGGCAGGCAGAAAAGAAAGAGATGTACGGGGTGAATATGGATAACTTCCTCTGTCTCGGTGATGATATTAATTGGCCGGAAACCACTTCAAGAGCAGTTCCGGAAACAGTCATAGCTAAAATCGCAAATGTTGACCGTACCTTGTTTACGAAAAAAGAGCAGTTGCATCTTGATTTGTTCCTGTTCAGCTACTATACCGGAGGTATGGCGAATGTCGATGTATGTAACCTGACATGGGATTTGGTCCAGGAAGACCGCATCGTCTATGAACGTATCAAGTTTCCCAAAACAGCCAAACCGGAATTACTCAGTAAAGCAAAAGCCATCATGAATAAATACCGTGGGCAAAGTTATGGAAATTATGTATTTCCTGTTTTTACTCATAAACACACGACCACTTCCAAGAAGACTACACGTGTCAAGCAAATTTCCACACGCCTTTCACAAACCTTGACGAAAGCATGCAAGATGCTGCGCATTAAAGAAAACATCACATGGTATTCCGCCCGTGGCTCTTTCATATCGAAGATGGTAGATGCCGGTAATAATCCGTATGTGGTTGCAGAGATGGCTGGTAACAGCCCATTGACCATCTATAAGCATTACTACAAGAATACAAAGCGGGAAGAAATCAAGCGGCAGATGGAAGAAATGTTCTGACCAGACATATCCATAAAGTTGTAAACACCTTGACAATTTCTCTGATGGATAAATCATACGGTGTAATGGCTGTTAAAAGTCATTGATTACCAATGTGATATTTGCAATATTGACAAAATCGCTCTTATTCTCGATTATTTTCATTACCTTTGTGGTCAATAACTTAAATAGAATTTATATGAAAGAATTGGTTTCAAAAATACAGGAAGTATATGCTACATTCTCCACGGATGCGGCACTTCAGATTGAAAAAGGCAACAAGGCCGCAGGGACCGTGCCCGTAAGACCTCGTTGGAACTGGAAAAACTGATGAAAGAGTTTCGTAAGCTTTCCTTGGAAGAGTCTAAAAAATAACCTTTACACGTCCGGTCGTTATCACATAATGGCCGGTTCTTCTGCAGATGCGGCATAAAAACCATATTGGCAGAACGACATAATAAAATACGGAAAGCGTTAGCTTTTGTCATGCACCGAAATCTGGTAAATTTCACTTATCCGCAGGACAAACAGTTTTCGCCTATGCTTTTGCGTGGGCTTAACTTGTTTGCGGATAGGTTTACCAGAACCTCGGTGCTACGGGTTATGTCCCACGCTTTTTGGTCTTGGTACATTGAATGCTTGACGGGACTCAAGCCAAATACGGAGATATTATGAACGACATGAATCTGATGGATGAACTTTTGAAAATTCCTGCTGATGCAACTGCCGCCACCGTACAAGGCATAGAAATGCTGCTTATCGATGAAAACAAGGCGGGGGCTTTATTGGAGTCGGATCCTAATGACAACACCATCCACGAATGCCTTTTAAGCAACGGCCGTTTCCTGTTCCAATCGGACAATACCAACCTCGTTGCCCTGTATAAAGTAACAGGAGCATCTGAATAACGCTCCTGTTGCATATAATCACCTTATTTGTCTGATTTCATCCTTCCTGCAAAGGCTTTTGACGGTTTGAATGCCGGGATATTGTGGGCAGGCACTATTATCGTGGTATTCCTGCTTATGTTGCGTGCTGTCTTTTCCGCACGGTGTTTGATGATAAAAGAACCGAAGCCGCGAAGATAAACCTCCTCGCCGTTTATCATGGAAGACTTTACGCTATCCATGAATCCTTCGACAACTTGTAACACGACCTGCTTCTCCAGACCGGTCTGCGTTGCTATTTCCCTGACGATATCCGCTTTTGTCATATTAACTCTTGATTAAATACTGTCAATCCGTTCACAAAGATACATCATTTCCTGAAATATCCTCCTTTTACAAACACATATAATAAACATTAGCCGGCGTCCGTCTCTACTCTTTCGATACAAATAGTATCGAAGTATGAAGCTGACACTCAACCGCAAATTCAAAGGTCAGACCTATACCATAGGCGACCTGTCCATCGACGGCAAATTTTTCTGTAATACCATCGAAGATGCCGTGAGGGAACTTCCGGCAACCTGTCCGGATACTCCTCGCGGCCGTTCCTGTACCTGCAAGGAAAAGGTCTATGCCAAGACTGCCATTCCTGCCGGGACTTATAAAGTCACTCTTCAGTACAGTCCCAGGTACAAGAAGAAAATGCCATATCTGCATGATGTGCCGCATTTCCTCGGCATCCTGATCCATTCCGGCAATACCGAAGTCGATTCCGCCGGCTGTATCATCGTGGGAAAGAATACGGTCAAGGGAAAAGTTTTGGAATCCCGTACTACATTCCAAAAACTGTATGCTATACTCGAGTCCGAAAGGGACATAACCATTCAGATTGTATAAATCTAATGGCGGTCAACAGGCTCAAACCACCCAGAAACCTGCGCATCGAGTTCAAACCGTCCCCACGGCAGTATGAACTCTGGAAACTGTTGCAACCGAACTATTGTCCCCATTGTGGCGGGGAGATCGAGCAAATCCTTATCGGCTATGACCAGCAAGGCAACCCTCAGTACAGGCCCCAATGCAGGCATTGCAAGTCGCAGAACCTGCCGCAGCTGATACTGGGAGGCGGAGCGGCCGGCGGCGGAAAATCGTATATCGGCAGCGTTTGGCTGGTGTCTTCATGTATCCGGTTCGAGAATATCCGTGCGGTGGTGGCCCGTAAGACACTCAAGTCGTTGAAGGAATCGACATGGAATACCATCAAGTCGATTCTGAAGGATTGGGGACTGAAAGAGGATACAAACTACAAGATAAACAACCTCGAAGGCACGCTCACATTCTGGAATGACTCGGTCATCATCATGAAGGAGATGGCGGATATCCCCAGCGACCCCAACTTCGAGCGTTTCGGCTCTTCGGAATACACCATCGCCATGGTGGACGAGGTGTCGGAAATCTCGGAACGGGCCGTCGAAGTGCTGTTCTCCCGTCTCCGCTGGAGAACCCATGAGACATTCAAGACTCCGAGAATGCTACTCACCACCAATCCGACGATTAACTGGGTGCGTTCCCGCTTCGTGCAGGACGAAAACGGAGACAAGGTCATCTGCCGCGAGGGTGAAGCGTATATACCTTTTTCCGTGTTTGACAACCCGAATATCGCTTTCCGTCAGGTGTACGAGGCGGCCCTGAACAAGATCCGGGATCAGGCGACAAAGGAACGCCTGCTCTATGGCAACTGGGATTTCGTGGAAGCCAACGATATGGCGATTTATAACAGTTTCGACGGCTCCCGGCATCTCGTTACCGGACTGAAAGAAAAAGCATACGATCCGACCAAGCCGCTCATCACGGTGTGGGACTTCAATGTTGCCCCCCAAATGTCGGTGCTCTCCGCACAAATAGACTATGAAAACAGGAAGGTCTATATACTGGAAGAGATACTCGGCAAGCCGGAGGAAAAGGAGAACAACACACCTGCGTTGGCACGGAAAGTACGCTTAAAACTTTACCGGGACAAGCATATCGGCGGAGTGGATGTGACCGGTGACCCTTCCGGGTTACAACGCTCCACCACCAACGAGGACGGCATCAACAACTATACCATCATCACGGACACTTTCGGCAGAGGAATCCTGCGACCGAAGGTAAAGCTGTTACGCAAGCAGCCTCCGCAGGCTACACGGTGCGAGTTCGTCAACGAGGTATTCGGGGGCTATGAAGGCTGGGAGATACAAATCGATATCAAATGTCGCAAACTTACCCAGGATCTGATTTACCAGCTTCGTAACGAGGACGGTACCAAGAGCAAACAGAAGACCACCGACCCGAAAACCGTAAGACGCGGCACCAGCACGTCGCCTTTGGTCGAGATGACCTCGATGCGTGTGCCGGCGAATTTCAGCTTGCCGATATAGGCATTGATGGGCACCAGCTCCTCGGCGGGAATAGCTTCCAGATGTCCTTTCGTGCCGGTAGCGATTTTCAGTACCAGCTTGCTGTCGAGGTTGCTGTCGTCCGTGCTCTCCACATAGGAGACCTGCGTAATGATGCGTTTGGTCTCATCGACCTGGGCATACCCGAAAGCCAGTCCGTCCTCGCGGACGGTCAGCTCGTCGCCCTGCTGGTATTGCAGCAGCGCATTGGCGTAGTAGTCCGGCGTGCCGTTGATCCGGTTGTTGATGGCTTCCGAGATATCCACCGCGAAGACATCAAGCAGCGTCTCGAAACTGTAGATGACAGCGGCTACGGTCCATAGGATACCGTTCATGACAGACAGCTTCGAGTCGCTGGCGAACTCCGTCAGTTCCAGCCGCCGGTTGCGTTCCTGCACGGCTTCATTGTATATCTCCTTAATCGTCCGGCTCATTCCACTGTATAGGTTATATCGTCGATAATGAATTTCCACGCGCCACCCTCATTCCAGGCCTCCTCGTGCAGGATGACCCATACGGCTTCCATGCCCGAGGCGATACGGTAGCGCCCCGTTTCGGTATCCCGGTCCGGCTCCCGATAGGTTCCCGTCGGGGCTGTAGGTAAAATGACCGTGCAATTCCGTCGGTCGCCGTAATGTTCCACAAGGGTTGTCAGGTAATGATCTATGACTGTCGGTTTCAGTCGGGCGGCGGAGAGGTCGAGTGTCATCAGTTCCCGGCATTCGGCAAGCGGTGCAAGATCGGCCAACGCGCAATTCGACAGGTTCAGGCTGTAGGTTCCGGAAAGCAGCCGCAGGCTCTCCAAGGAGAGTGTGGCGTGCGTGAGCGTCAGCTCCTCCACCGGCAGTGTCTGCACCAGTACCAACGACCGCGGTTTGAGCCCGCTCCAGTCGATACTCCGGAAGCAGGCATCGGTAAACCAACGGATACGACGCCTGTCCCTGACTTTGTTGTCGAAGGTATGGGTGAGCAGCTGCGGCGTGTCCGCGAGGAGGACGGTCTCGGTGTCGCTGTTGTCGCCCAGTCGATTTCCAGCTGTCCCGCACCGGAAACGGCACACTGCACGGTGATGATCCCGGCAGCGAGCGTGAGGACGACAGCAAGCGGCAAGGTGAACGTTTTGGGATAGACATGCCGTTCACCGTTAGCGGGGACGATGCCGTGCAACCCGTTATAGGCGACTACATCGGCGCGGATAACGAAATCGTCCGTGTAGACAAGTTCCCGGCCGGCAGTCAATGTCGTGGCGAAGGAGAGATCGGGGTTGTTGATGAGCAAATCCACGACTCCCTCGATGCTGCCGTACAGGTACAGGGCCACATCGTAGATATTCTGTCCGGCTACGACCCTGTACTTACCCATCGTTCTCCTCCTTTTCCTCGGTTTCTAAAAGCAGCTCTCCCGTGGCAGAATCCATATAGGCATTCTTGATGACGACCTTGTCCGACAGGAATTCCGACTGCAGTTTGGCGGCAAGACCGTTGTTTTCCAGACTCGAATGCAGGTAGTCGACGAGGCCGACACCTGTCGTAGAATGTTGGTAGAGATTTCCGGCTGAAGCTTTCAGCAGAAACGTCTCGTTCTGGGCTTTGGCGGCTCCTATTTCGAAGTCGGTCTCTGAGCCGCTGTACACGGCAAGGTAACCGTCCCGTGACAGCAGGTTGTAGACTCCCTTCTCATTGAGGGAGAAAAATGCGGCCAGGGCGATATCGGCCGTGCCGGCTTCCGTCTCCGCCACGACGGGAAACCAATGTTTGCCCGTCGCAGGATTTCTCAGGTACTCCGTGCCGCCCGAACCGCTTTCCATAACCAGACGGACCGTCAGGCGGCGCATGTCGGGCGTATAGGGAATCCTGACATGGAACCCTTTGCCGTCGTTATACGTGTACACGAAGCCGACGGGGACGGTAATCTCTCCGTAGCGGAAGGTGTCGTTGTCCGCACCCGCGACGGCATCGAGCAGGCGGAAGTCGTAGAAACTCTTGCCGGCGATATTGCCGGAAGTCTCCACCTCACCGTATTCGGCGTCCATTGTTATGTCCTGTCTTGCCATGAACGATACTTCAACAAAAAGCCCGACCATACATCAGAGTACGACCGGGCACTCTTTTCAAAAGAGTAGCGGCAGAAAGAAAGGATGGTTTACTTCTCCTGAATGAAATCGTAGATGCGCGACACGGTAGCCCACATATCGTCCGGAAGCTCCTCGTCCGAGATGCGTTCGCAGGCTTTCCGGAGATACTCCATCTCGTCCCCCGAGAACTCCACGGCAAGCGGTTTCTCCTTCTCCACATCCCATTCGATGCGCTTGTCCTCGGCATTCTCGTGAAGACCGATGGCTTTGCGCTCCTCGTCCGGAATGGCGATCTTGCGCAGAATCTCTTTTTTGAGGTTGAAGTCCTTGAAGTTGCCCCGTGCCGGCAAAAAGGACGGCAGGTAAAGGCGGTCTTTGACTGACAGTTCCATATTATTTATGCATTTTGTACGTTACTCTTTTTTATTTCGTCGATCATGGTATCGAAATCATGAAACAGGGGTGCAAGCGGCTCTCCCATAGGAATGTTGCATGAAATAACGCCTTGTTCCATGTAGATGATACCTATCTGCGGAGCGTTCCCCGAGCCATCCGTATCCTTCTTGCGGATGGAGGCGTGGACGCGGGTCAGCGCGTCATTGACGATGGAATATTCCAACTGGTAGTCGGCATTCTCCGTGCTCTCTTCGGCAACCTTGGTTACCGTTACGTTGGTGATGTTCATAATTCGCTTCTGTTTTTATTAAGTGTAGGGATATTCCCAGCAGAAAAGTTTTTAATAAGAGTGATTTAATATCTGGTAATGGAACGAGGGGTAATTGGCGCACAATACCGTAATGGAGTCTCCCTTGGCTAACGTGTAACTGGCAAGATCCCCGTTGTGGTTACGGATATTGGTGAATACAAGGCTATTCCCCCAGTTGTAGTTGTAAATTAGGGTAAATATGCAGGCGAAGTCCGACGGCAGAGTCGAGTAACCGAACATGGTGGCCACGGACGATGCCGACGGCAGGGTCACGCTGTACTTCTGGTTGGCATAAACGAAAAAGATGTTGAACTGCGAGAAATCGATCGTGTAACCGCTGCCTGTGAAATAGACATTCTTGATCTTGTTGCCGATGCAGGCAGGGGCTATAACAGAGGCATTGGACCATATTCCGTAGTTACGGTTACCGTTTTTGACATCGATATAAAGCCCGTAGTTGTTATTAAAGATGCTGTTCACCTTGTTGTTCACAATACGTCCGGTGGCACATGATCCGCCGGCGGATGCCGGTATGGTGTTGCTGCCGAACAGGACATACGAAATGGTGTCCCCCACGCGGAACAGGTCGTCGTAGATGGCAAGGCCGCCGCCTGAGCCGGTTCCTGTCGCCGTCGAGCCGATGCGCCCCTGACCGATGACGAATCCCCCGATGGTGCCGGCATTGGCGTTGATGGTGCCCGTCATCGTGACATTTCCCGAGGCGTCCCATTTGATATTCTGGTTGGCCAGATAACCCGATCCGTCATTGGCAAAGGAGATTTTCCCGCACCCGAACGTGGCGGAACCGTCCGTGTTCAGCGCCCAATAGTTTACTCCGGTGGAAGGGTTGTCGTGGTAAATATATCCTGAAGCCCCCATAACGATGCGGTGCCCCGAGGCCGGAGCCGAAGCGGTCAGGGCGCTTGTTCCGAGAATCCAGCCGCCGATCTTGCCGCTCACGGCCGTGATACCGTTCCTGTCCAGCGTGACCTTTACGCTATTGTTCGCATCCTTGACGGAGATGCTGCCGTTATAGCTGCTCCCTCCGACAGTCAGGGCGGAATCCACGATAATCTGGTTGGCGCGTACGGTTCCCGTGTAAATGCCGTTGGCATCGATGGTGGTCGTGTATTTCTCCGTGGAGGTAAGGTCGAAGACCGTGGCATAGGCCACATACCAGATGACAGGCGTATCGGAAGTCCCCTGCGTGCCGTCCACGTAGAAGAAATGGGTGCTGGAAAAATCGGCGGTGCCGCACACGACCTTGTAGACGTATTCTTTCCAGTCGCCCGTGCCGGCGTTCGACGTAAGCCACCGGTGCGAACCTCCCGTGCCGACGCTGTTCGTCGCCCAACAGAGATTTCTGCCGGCGGGGATCTTGGCGATAATGCGGGCGACGAGCACCTTGCGGTAACCGCATTTCGCCCCGAAATAGAAGCCTCCGTTGCGAGGGCTGGCACTGCCGCTGGTCTGGATTTTCAGGACATACTTGCTGTCATTGGGTGCCGTGGCATCCTGCTGCCGGGTAACGGTCACCATACCGTTCTGGGAGTTGTTGTAAACCACGACACCGTTGTTTCCGTTCCAGAAAGTCGGGTCGCGGTAGAGCATCTTCCCGAACGCCATGGCCGAAGCGAGTTCCTGCGCCGTCGTGATGCCCGTAGTCCACTGGGCGGATACGGATGCGGCAAAGGTAACCGTGCCGGCGGCATTCCATGAGATATTACCCGAGGCTATGTGCCCAGACCCGTCGTTGTTCAGACTCCATTTCGTGGAGTTGGCGATAGATCCGTCGCTGCCCAGCGAGATGTTGTTTTTCCAGATATGGTTGTGGTCGAAGGCCCACCCCGCGATACGGTTGTATACCTCCTTGCTGCCGCTTTTGGTATAGTTCACCGAGAGGCAGAAGTATTCCAGATTGTCCCATGACATCATCTGAAGACCTATGAATCCGGTCTTGACACTGTTGCCGGATGCCGCCACCTGCCCGAGGACGATATGCCCTGCATTGCTGCTCTGATACCACGTAAGGCATATACCCAGCGGCTTGTAGGCTCCCGTGTACCAGTAACCGCTGCCCGTGGAGGCGGAACGGATTTGCAACGGATGGCACCCACAGCTCCGACGTTCCCTATGGTCATGTTGTCACTGCCGATGGAGAAACCGCCGATCTTGCCCTTCGTGAACGTGCAGCTGAGACCGTTGATGTAATCGGTATTGATAATGGACGACTTGATACCCACGGCATCGAGTTTCGAGGCGCTGATGCTGCCCGCGGCGATACGGTCTGCCGAAAGTGTTCCCGTCTTGATACTGCCGGCATCGATCGCCACGGCGTTGACCTGCGCCGCGGTAAGGGTGCCCGTGTAAATCCCTGTCGAGCCGATATAGGTCAGCGGGTGCGCCGCAAGCGTGCTGTCCGTGCTTTGCGCCAGAGCAATGAACCGATGGCGGCGGATCTCCTCCTCGACGGCAGCCGTGAGGGTGCGCGGCGCGGGGGCATAGGCTTGTGTGGAACCGCTCTGGAAGATAAGGTCGTTGCCGTAAGCGATTTGCGGAGCTGCCGGAATCGGCGAAGGACTATAACTGCTGCTCTCTATCGGCTGGTCGGAGTAGAGGTGGTACACGGCACCCGTATCGCCGCCGCCACGCAGGAAGACGGCGAACATGCAGTAGTTGCCGCACAGCTGCGCCCCGGCGAACATCCGGCAGTAGGTCTCGGAAAGGTCATAGATATCCCATGAATAGCAATGCCACCCCAACCGCCGAAGTTGGTTTTGATAAGTACGATCAGACCTCCTTTGTGCGTGGATGTGTTCCACGAGACCGGAGCCTGCTCGGCATATCCCCGACGGACGAGAATGGTACGTTTGATGTTCTGGTCGCCACCTTTGAAAACGACTGGATAATAGGTCGCTTCGTCGCCGTTGATGATGAGTTTCTTGTAATATCGATAGCCGAAGTTCGTAACCTTGGCCGCTTCGATGTCGTTCTTCCATTGCAGCGATACGGAAGCCCCGAACGTAACGTTCCCGGCAGTGTCCCATGCAATGTTGCCCGAGGCGATCTGCCCGAACCGTCGTTGTTCAGTTCCATTTCGTGGAGTTGATGACTCGAGCCGTCGCTGCCCAGCGACACGTTGCCCTTGCGAATGGAAGTCGTGTCGATCGTCCAGCCGGCTATGCTGTTGCTCGAACCCAGCTGTGCCACGCAGTACCCTGCACTGTCCGTGGTATAGAGCCCGAAGTCCGTGTCGCTGTTGTAGTAGAGCTGCACCCGCTGCCCGCTAGCGACACCCGAATTGGCCCCGTACACCGCGATGCGTCTGTTGCCGCTGTCTATCGAGATATGCGTGGCAGTGAGGCCGAAGCCCCGATCATCCAGCCGCCGATTTTTCCTTTGGTGAAGGTACAGCTCAGGCCGTTGATATAGTCCGTGTTGATGATGGAGGACTGATGCTGGCGGCATCGAGCTTCGAGGCCGCTATACTGCCTGCCGCTATGCGGTCGGCGGAGATGGTTCCTGCGGTAATCTGCGAGGCGGTGATACTGCCGGTATAGATTCCGTCGGCCGTGATCTTCGTCAGCTTGGGATAGCCGCTGCCGCCCAAAGCCGTGGTGAGGGAGCCGATAGGTGCCGTCCACAAGGCACTGACCGTCGAGGCGAACGTGACGTTGCCCGAAGCGTCCCACGCGATGTTGCCGCCCGCGACCGCTCCGGCTCCCGAGGCATCCAGCCGCCATTTATAGCCCCGGATACCGTTCGAGCCGAGCGTAATGCTACCTGCGGCAGAGGTGCAGCTCCCCACAGTGTTGTTCTTCGTACCCCGGTAAAGGGAGTCGGCATCCACCGTCCAGCCGCCGATTTTCCCTTTTGTAACGTTCAAGGTCAGAGCTTCGATGTTTCCGGCGGTAATCAAGGAGGCTTTCAACGCCGCCGTGTCGATGCGTGCCGCAGCGATAATCCCCGATGTGATCTGGGAAGCACTGATGGAAATCGTCTTAATCGTATCGGCCGAGAGTGTTCCGGTAAAGACGCCGTCCTTGTCGATGTAGGTCGCACCGACCCAGTTCAGACTCACTCCGCTGCCGAACTCGACCTTGCCTGTCGTGGCGTTATACCTGACATACTGGTCGCCATAACCCAACTGGGCGTTACCGCCGTTATCTACATAGAAGGTTTTGTAGCCATCCCTAAATCCATAGATGCCGTTTACCGCCTCTGCGGCGATCGTTCCCGAGGAGGTCTTCGTATTGAGTGTAAACGAGCCTATGGCTATCCCGGAGACGGTGCCGTCGCTGTTTTTCGTGCCCGCAAAGAGTTTGGGGGTGATGACCGTGTTGCCGTTGATGAGCGTCTTACCCGTATTCCACTCCTTGACCCAGTCGAGCATGTCGCATCGACCCGTCCTTGCCCGGGATACCCGCCTTGGCTTTCGACCAGACGAACGACAGATGATAGACAATACCGGAAATTGTCACGGGAATATCTATTGTTCCGTGGTCGGCGAGGGTCGTCGTACCGGCGGTGATAACGTAGGTTAAGGTCTTCGTGCCGTTATTGACGGTAACGGATGAGAATCCCGCCGGCTTACCCACCGCACCGATGGTAAAGGCCGTGAGTTCCTCGTCCCCGCACATCACCCGTACGGTCGAGGTGAGAGTGACGGACGAGAGAATCTTCCCCGTGTCATCCGCGGGGAACACGTATTCACCCAAAGACTGGGTTATGGTATACCCGTCCTTCTGGACATAGATGGTCGCCTGTCCCCGGGCGATGAGAATCTTTGCCATGAAACCTTTTTCTGAAAGTATAGTGCGGAATGATTCCGGCAGGTTGCGGATTTTTTTTCGTGTAAATGATATTATTATAAAAAATATTTGTATTTTTGTAATTGGAAATGGTTCCGGGCGGTTCGCCGCCACGGATGAAAAGGGAATCCGGTGAGAATCCGGGACAGTACCCGTTGCTGTAAGTCCCCTCAAGGTTGCCGCAACCTGCCACTGGTGTAATGCTGGGAAGGCGCGACGACTGGGACGAGTCAGAAGACCTGCCATGACCGGAAAAGGATTTACACCCGCGGGAGAAAATCGGGTTGCGATCAGATACGGAATGCCGTAGGAGTCATTCTCATATTTGAAGACAAACATAATCCCGTTCGTGTAAACCTGCGCGAACGGGATTTTTTGTGTTTGTTAAAAATATGTTTTATTAAAAAACAAGTAAGCTATGAAAAGAAATTTACGCTTTCTGGCGGGAGCTTTCCTGTTGACGGCAACCGCCCTGTTCACCGGCTGTAATTCAGACGATGACTTTTTGATGAATCCTCAAACTGATTCAGTAACTCCCGAAACCCGAGCCAACTTTAATGATGATGGCACTACAACCATTACATTCGATGACTTCGATGAAACATTCATGGCGGTTTCGCCTAAAGCAGAGAACTACTACACGCTTTATGGATATACTGCAGAGAACCAAATCAGGGAAATATACGATCCCGATTTTGTGTTTGTCTCCGACATGAATACTGTAACCAATTCTTATGGAGCGTATACTGAATTTTCCAGTGGTGCCATTGCGTTGTCGAAATACAATTATCGTTCTGATTCTGCTGCCGGCAAGACTTCTGGAACTAATTGGTGGTATACTTGGGAGAATCAATGTAGTGTCTATAATACAGCATCCACAGATGGGGCCAATACAGGGGCAGGTCACAGCGGTTCCAATTTTGCTGTTGTATACGGCTACTCTGATTTCGGAAATACGGAGTGGATGGCCAAACCTGAATTCTATTTTGACTCCCCTCGCAAATTCAAGGGTTTATGGTATTGTAACACAGCATATACCTATGGTGTGATTATAAATGGTAATCAGTTCGGAACATCGGGTGTTGCAACACCGTTGAGTAATCTGAAAGATTCTGACGGCAACAATATAGGATATTTCCAAGTCAACATCGAATGTTATGACGTAGATGGAAATTTGATCACCACTGTATCGAAATTGTTGGCCGACTACCGATATGATAAACCAACAGTGTCCCCCGTAACTACATGGACATATTGGGATATTAATGTAGCGGATGTGCAAAGTGTAAAATTCAATTTTGAAGGATCTGATGTCGATCCTATATATGGACTCAATACTCCGGCGTATCTTTGTATAGACGACGTTACAATAGAATAACAATTTAATATAGTTTGGCAGAACTGATTTCAGTTCTATGCCTTTTTTATTATGAAGGCTTTCATATTTAGTATTCTTGTACTTTTGTTTTTTATTACAAGCTGTAATAAGAACGATGTAATTACTGAAGAAATAAAACAAGCTCCTATAATTGAACTCGATAGTGAGACTGGCATTTACACTATCAAAGTTGGGCGTGAACTGACAATTGCCCCGACATATAAATATGCGAATAATGCACTTTATGCATGGACAGTAGATGGAAAACTTCTTTCATCTGAATCAATATTGAAGTATACATGGAATCAGGAACAACATCTATATATCAAATTGCGAGTTGATACACCAGAGGGTTATGCGGAAGAAGAGTTAAAAGTAGAAGTATTGGAGTTAACTCACCTACAATTTCAATCATAATCCCCTCTAAAGGATTAAAAGTGCCTCAAAACACGGATTATATTTTATCTCCAGATATTCAACATGACGATCTTGAAAATTTTAGAATTGAATGGGTACGCGATGGAGAAATCGTCGGAACAGAAAAAGCATATACGTTTCACGAAAAAGAACTCGGTACATATTCGATAACAATCCGGGCATCCAATATAGACGGAGAAACAATCCGTGATTTCGACGTAGAAGTTGTGGAAACAATGCCTTATTCCGTACGGTTTCCGACACCATCCTATACACAAACTTCTACGGATCGTTATACTTTTGCAGGGCGTCCTGTATATTTGCGGCCTTTGCTGGAATATTTCGATTATCCACAGTATCAATGGCAGGTCAATGGAAAAATTATGGAAGCCGCTACCGACAGGGTTTTTAAATTCACGCCGACGACTCCTGGAGAATATTTCGTTGCTGTTACTGTTACAGAAAAAATGCCCAACACACAGCCACTTTCACGTAACATAACACGTAGTAATACTTCAATTACAACGACAGTTAAGGTTATTTGTGAAGAAAAAACGGAACAAGAACGCTATCGGCAAGCGACAGCGACAAGTTCAGGTATTTGGGATAAGGTTTATGAATTCATTCCTGCTCCCGGACAGTTTATTAATGAGTTATCCCAAAATACCGGATTTATAGGAAATGAAACGACGCCCCAACAAGCCATAGAGTATGCAACGAAACGATTGAACAAAAAAGCGCATGTTTCACTGGGATCTTTCGGTGGTTATATCATCATCGGTTTTGACCATAGTATTGCTCCGAGTGGCCGAGAATACGATTTTGCAATACAAGGAAATGCTTTTAACAGTTCGAGCGGTGGCTCAAATGAGCCGGGCATTGTTTGGGTAATGCAAGATATAAATGGCAATGGCCAGCCAGACGATGAATGGTATGAATTAAAAGGATCTGAAACCGGCATCGATGGTACAATACAAGACTACGAAGTAACTTACTATAGACCTGCACCCAGAGCACATACTCCGTGTAGATAGTGAAGGTAATTCAGGTTCTGTCGATATGAATGCATACCATGGCCAAGAATATTATTATCCCAATTGGATTAAAGAAGATAGCTATACATTATATGGGACGCGTCTGACTCCTCGCAACAATCAAGATCCCGTTACAGGATATTGGGCGAATAACGCTTATGAGTGGGGGTATGTGGATAATATGGGTTCAGATAATCTGGTAGGAGGAAATGTCATTGATGGTAGCGGTCAGCGCAACGGATTCAAAATAGCCAATGCAATATATCATGACGGGACTCCAGTAAAATTGCAATATATAGACTTTATCAAAGTTCAGTGTGGAGTATTATCGAAAAGTGGTTGGCTTGGAGAGATATCCACAGAAGTATTTTCATTTGAAGACTTATCAATAACTAATAATCAATAATATGAGACAGTTTTGGCTTTTACTATTCATTGCCCCATTTCTTTTTTTATCATGTTCAGAAGATAATCAGACTCCAGAAAGTCCTGCTGATGCCGATGACAATTTTATCACATCAGTCGTGATGACTGTGGCAAGTCAATCCTATACAGCGGAAATAATTGACAATATAATTACCATAACAGTTCCATATACTGTTTCGTTAAATAATGCTCAAGTCGAATTCAAATACACATCCTCGGCAACAATTATTCCCGATCCGGCAAGCATTACTGACTGGGATACGGAACGAACGTTTCGTGTAACCTCTTACAATGGAGAAGCGAATGATTATACATATAAAGTCATTAAAGACGAGATTCGCTATGAAGGGGATGTGGAATTGAAGACAACAGCGGATGTTACGGCTTTCATTGATACGGACGTAACGGTTATCAAAGGTGATTTGATTATCGGGTCGGATGCTGAGGATGCAGAAGAATTGTCGGATATCGCCGCATTAAAAATATTGAAGGAAGTCGAAGGAAACATCATCATTCGGAAAAGTTATGTTGGACAAGATCTTACGGGACTTGATAATATCACTTCAATTGGAGGTTTGCAAATAGGAACTGAAACTGCCTTTGCGACCAACAGTAAATTGCAGATGGTCAGTATGAGATCTTTGCAGCATATTACTGGCGACATCGTTGTCTGCAACAATCAAGTAGCATATGTGCAATTCGACAACCTTGAAACGATTGATGGAAATATAATATTCAGGACTTCATCTCTACAAAGTTTTGAATTCCCTAAATTAACCACTGTCGTAAAGGATTTTGATCTCCAGTGTCTGACAAGTGACGGAGAACCAGGAGGAGAAATCACATCTTTGAGAATTCCTGAATTGACAAAAGTAAACGGTCGCTTAGGGGTTAATAATTTAGGCAAAATGATTTCTTTGGAATTTCCGAAATTACAAGAAGTTGGAAGTGTGGATTTTGCTTCTATACCGATTCCGTTGGAGACCCTTTCATTGCCGGAATTATCGGTAGTAAACGGCGACCTTAATCTCGTTTCCAGTTATATTGCGTCCGATGCTTTTACATCTACGGGAAATAATAAATTACAAGAAATAGATGGACTGTCTAACTTGTCGATTGTTAAAGGCACATTGACAATATCTAAATTCCAAGTCTTGAAAAAATTGCCGGATTGGAGTAAATTAGAACAACTCGGAGGACTGACCTTGCTGCGTTTATTGGAGTGTTCTGATCGAATTTTAGATTTGAGCAAAGTAAATTTTGTACCTTTTGAGGATAACGAACCTTTAATTTCTATTACAGACGGGACTATATTCTCAAAATTATCACAAAAGAGGATATGTCGCAAGTTAGCATGTTTCTAGCTCCGAGCGGTATTACCGGTTCAAGTGTTGGAATAGATCCAGAATTGAATTTTAAGAGTATTAAGAATTTTAAGTATTCTAGCAATATGACAACAGATCCTGTATTCCAATTTGAACGAGTTTACGGGAATATGGAAATTATAAGAGGTTCAAAAAAAGGCGTTTCAGCCCTAACTTGGTAAGTGTAGATGGATATTTAAGCATCGAAACTACAATGGCAAACAATATCTCGTTCCCGAAATTGGAAATTGTCGGAGGTCAGTTATGTATTATCGGTAATCTGAACGCTGTTTCTAACTATGATTATGATTTTACGAATTTAAAGTCAGTCGGTTGTTCAAGCAATCCTCAATATATCAAAGAAGGGGTGATTAATAATATTTTATATGGTTCTTTAGATTTTATGGCATCAAATAAAGATTTTACATTTCCGTCATTGGAACATGTCGGGGGTGTTGGTATGACTGTTCGTACCGTAAAAACTATTTCATGCCCCAAATTGCAGGCCATTGATGGAACACTTTGTGCTGCAAATGCAGCATCGCTTACGACTTTCAATATGCCAACTTTAACAAAACTCTCAGGAGTTCGATTTATCCGGTTGACACGGTTTGTTGATTATACGTTCTTCAAATCTTTTGTAGAAGAAGAGCAAATCAAGAAAGAAGACTGGCTTGTAACCAATTGCGGTTATAACCCCACCTACGAGGATATGCAAGCCGGTCGCTATACCCAGCAGTAACACCCATTATTTTACAAGGGAACAGGGTACTGGCCGAAAGACCGGTACTCTTTCCCGTTTATAACAAGCCAATGAAACATCTGATACGACATATCATTCTTCTATGCGGGTTGCCGCTGTTGCTGGCGGGCTGCATGGAGTGGGACTACGGAGATGCGGTGGAAGATTTCAACGCTACCGGAGCCGGGTTGTTCATCACCAACGAGGGCAACTTCCAGTACGGCAATGCCACGTTGTCGTACTACGACCCCGAAACCCAACAGGTGCAGAATGAAGTGTTCTTCCGTGCCAACGGCATGAAGCTGGGCGACGTGGCGCAATCGATGTGCATCCACGACAATAAGGCTGGGTCGTGGTGAACAATTCCCACGTGATTTTCGCCATCGACCTCAATACGTTCAAAGAGGTGGGCCGTATCACGAACCTGACTTCGCCGCGCTATATCCATTTCCTCAGCGACGAGAAAGCCTATGTCACCCAATTGTGGGACAACCGCATCTTCATCATCAACCCCAAGAAATATGAAATCACCGGTTACATCCAGGTGCCGGACATGACGATGGAAAGCGGCTCCACGGAGCAGATGGTGCAGTATGGCAAATATGTCTATTGCAACTGCTGGTCGTACCAAAACCGCATCATCAAGATCGATACCGAAACGGATCAGGTGGTAGAAGAACTGAAAGTCGGCATCCAGCCCACCTCGCTGGTAATGGACAAGAACCACAAGATGTGGACGATCACCGACGGTGGGTACGAGGGTTCGCCCTACGGCTACGAAGCCCCGTCTCTCTACCGCATCGATGCCGAGACGTTCACCGTAGAGAAGCAGTTCAAGTTCAAGATGGGCGACTGGCCTTCGGAGGTGCAGCTCAACGGTACGGGCGACAAGCTCTACTGGATCAACAAGGACATATGGTCGATGGACGTGGATGCGGAACGTGTTCCCGTGCGCCCGTTCCTCGAATACAGCGGTACGATTTATTACGGCCTGACCGTCGACCCCGTGCGTGGCGATGTCTACGTGGCCGATGCCATCGACTACCAGCAGCAGGGCATTGTCTACCGCTACTCGTCCGAAGGTGAACTGATCGATGAATTCTATGTCGGGATAATCCCCGGCGCATTTTGTTGGAAGTGATGGGCAGGATACGACACCTATACCATCTCATCTTCGTTACCAAAGGACGCAAGATGACGATTCCGACAACGGGAAAAGGATTGATGCTCGAGCGGATGACACGGATTTTTACAGGGAAAGGTTGCCGCGTACATGCCGCCAATGCCTTTCTCAACCACGTGCATGTACTTGTCGAGATTCCGAATTCCGGGGATTTCAGCAAGATCGTGAACAAGGTGAAAGGCGCCACGGGAACGGTATACCAGAAAACCCCGGAATATGCCGACTTCTCCGGTTGGGCTGCCGGATTCGACTCGTTCAGCGTGTCGTTCAGCGACCTTCACCGGCTCAGACGGCACATCGAGGAGCAGCATACAATCCATCAGGAGATCTCGTTCGAGGAAGAATACGGACAACTGCTTGAAGAGAATGGGTTCGACCCGCATCAAACGTCCGTGCCGGCATCCTCCACGGTACATTTTTCCGCGAATACCCACCCTAAAAACGGAATCAAATGATTTATACGAAATACATACTTTTCTCGCTACTGCTCGTCTGTCCGTCCGTATTGTCCGCGCAGGGAATCACACGACGCATCCACCAGATAGACGAGGTCACGGTGTGGGGCAAACGCCCGATGAAAGAAATCGGCGTGCAGAAGACGAAGTTCGACTCGCTCGCACTGAAAGAGAACATTGCCTTATCGATGGCCGACATTCTGACGTTCAATTCGTCCGTGTTCGTCAAGAGTTACGGACGCGCCACGCTCTCCACCGTTGCTTTCCGCGGCACGTCGCCCAGCCACACGCAGGTGACGTGGAACGGCATGCGCATCAACAATCCCATGCTGGTATGACCGACTTTTCCACCATACCGTCCTACTTCATAGATCAGGCCTCGCTGCTTCATGGCACGTCGTCGGTGAATGAAACGGGCGGCGGACTCGGCGGACTTGTCAAACTCGGTACTACGCCGCAGGTCGGCGAGGGCTTCCATGCCCAATACGTGCAGGGCATCGGGTCGTTCCGCACGTTCGACGAGTTCGCCCGCTTCACCTACGGCAGCGACCGATGGCAGGTCTCGACCCGCGCGGTCTATTCGTCGTCGCCCAACGATTACAAGTACACCAACCACGACAAGAAGATAAATATCTACGACGAGGAGAAGAACATCATCGGACAGTATCATCCCAAGGAACGCAACCGATCGGGTTCGTTCAAGGACCTGCACCTGTTGCAGGAGGTATATTACAACACCCTGAAAGGCGACCGTTTCGGGTTGAACGCATGGTATATCAACTCCAACCGGGAACTGCCGATGCTCACGACCGATTACGGCGATGAGACCGCCTTCGAGAACCGCCAGCGGGAGCAGACGTTTCGTGGTGTCCTGTCATGGGACCATATCAAAGAGAAATGGAAAGTCGGCGTGAAAGGCGGTTATATCCATACGTGGATGGCCTACGACTACCGTCGTGAGGTGGCGCCGGACAACTGGGCCTCCATGACCCGTTCGCGGAGCAAGATAAACACGTTCTACGGACAGGCGGAAGCGGAATACTCGCCCGGCAGGAAATGGTTCTTCACCTCGAACGTATCCGTGTACCAGCATCTCGTGCGCAGCGAAGACAAGAACATCATCCTTCAGGATGGCAACAAAGCCGTCGTCGGATATGACAAGGGGCGTGTCGAGCTCTCCGGTTCTGTATCGGCCAAATGGCAGCCTGTCGAGCCGTTGGGCTTGTCGCTGGTCTTGCGCGAGGAGATGTCGGGCGACAAATGGGCTCCGCTCATCCCGGCATTCTTCATCGACGGACTGATTTCGCGCAAAGGGAACGTGATGGTGAAAGCCTCCGTATCGCGCAACTATCGTTTTCCGACTTTGAACGACCTCTACTTTCTGCCGGGCGGCAACCCCGACCTTAAAAACGAACACGGCTTCAGCTATGACGCCGGAGTGAGTTTCGATGTCGGCAAAAAGGGGGTATATAAACTGGGCGGCAGCGCAAGCTGGTTCGACTCCTACATCGACGACTGGATCATCTGGCTGCCGACGACCAAGGGGTTCTTCTCGCCGCGCAACGTGAAGAAAGTCCATGCCTACGGTGTCGAAGTGAAGGCCAACCTTGCCGTGCAGCCGGCAAAGGACTGGCTGATAGACCTGAACGGTTCCTATTCGTGGACCCCCTCCATCAACGAGGGCGAAAAGATGTCGCCCGCCGACCAGTCGGTGGGAAAACAACTGCCTTACGTGCCGGAGCACTCCGCCTCGCTGACAGGACGGCTGTCATGGCGGACGTGGGCGTTCCTCTACAAGTGGGCTTACTACTCGGAACGTTTCACCATGTCGAGCAACGATTACACGCTGACAGGCCACCTGCCCCGGTATTTCATGAGCAATATCTCACTGGAGAAAATGCTGTCGTTCAAACCGCTGGATGTACAGTTGAAACTTGCCGTCAATAACCTGTTCAACGAGGACTATCTCTCGGTGCTGTCGCGTCCTATGCCCGGCATCAACTTCGAGTTCTTCATCGGCATCACCCCGAAATTCGGGAAAAGCAGAAAATAATGTAAACGTAAATAAGGTAATGATATGAAAGTATTAAAGAATTTGAGCCTGATGGTGCTGCTTGCGCTGGCATTTGCAGGCTGTCGTGGCAAGAGTTCCCAACTTGCCGATTTCAACAAACAGCTTTACGCTCCCGAATATGCCTCGGGATTCAAGATTGAAAGAGCAGACGGCAGACAGAGCGTGCTGGTTTCCGTCATGAATCCGTGGCAGGGCGCGGATAGCGTCACCACCCGGTTGTTCATCTCCCGTAACGGGGAACCCGTTCCCGAGGTTTCGACGGCAGGTCCTCGAAGGGGATGCGCAGCGCATCGTGGCGATGTCCTCGACCCATATCGCCATGCTCGACGCCATCGGCGAGACGGCACGTGTGGTCGGCGTTTCGGGACTCGACTATATCTCCAATCCCGACATTCAGGCACGCCGCGACAGCATCGGCGACGTGGGTTACGAGGGAAATATCAATTATGAACTTCTGTTGTCGCTCGACCTGACCTTGTGCTGCTTTTCGGCGTGAACGGGGCCAGTGCGATGGAGAGCAAACTCAAGGAGCTCGGCATCCCGTTCATGTATGTCGGCGATTATCTCGAAGAATCTCCGCTGGGCAAAGCCGAATGGCTGGTGGCGCTTTCGGAGGTCGTCGGGAAACGCGCGAAGGGCGAAAAGGTATTCGCGGATATTCCGATCCGATACAATGCGCTGAAACAGAAAGTGTCCGGTGCCGTTCTCGATGCCCCGTCGGTCATGCTCAATACGCCCTACGGCGATTCGTGGTTCATGCCCTCGACGGAAAACTATGCCGTGCGGCTGATTACCGACGCCGGAGGCGACTACATCTACAAGAAGAACACGGGCAACTCTTCGACGCCTATCGACTTGGAGGAGGCATACCTGCTCGCTTCGGAGGCCGATATGTGGCTGAACGTCGGCATGGCGAACACACTCGACGAACTGAAAGCCGCCTGCCCGAAGTTCGCCGATACCCGCTGCGTCCGAAACGGCTATGTCTATAACAACAACGCCCGCACCAATGCCGCCGGAGGCAACGACTACTACGAATCGGCCGTCGTGAATCCCGACCTTCTTCTGCGCGACCTCGTGAAGATATTCCACCCCGAGTTGGTCGAAGAAGATTTCGTATACTACAAACAACTGAAATAGATGCGTTCACGCCCCGTCATCCTGTTCACCGCGTTGTCCGTGCTTACGGTCGGCCTCTTCCTGTTGGATTTGGCTGTGGGCGCGGTTCGCATTCCCGTCGGCGACGTATGGGCGGCCTGACGGGCGGCGACTGCCCGCGGACTACGGCGAAAATCGTACTGAACATACGGCTGATAAAGGCGGTTGTGGCTCTGCTGGCCGGGGCGGCGCTATCGGTCAGCGGCTTGCAGATGCAGACATTGTTCCGCAATCCGCTGGCCGGCCCCTACGTGCTGGGCATCAGCTCGGGTGCAAGCCTCGGCGTGGCGCTCGTGGTGCTGGCAGGCGTCGGCTCGTCGATAGCATCGCCGGAGCGGCTTGGCTGGGTGCGGCCGTCGTGCTGCTCGTAATCGCTGCCGTCGGACACCGCATAAAGGACATTATGGTGATATTGATTTTGGGTATGATGTTCTCGTCAGGCGTGAGCGCTGTCGTGCAGATATTGCAATATCTGAGCAAAGAGGAGGCGTTAAAGGCGTTCGTCATCTGGACGATGGGGTCGCTCGGCGACGTGACGGTGCCGCAGCTCGCCATCCTCCTTCCGTCGGTCATCGTCGGGTTGCTGCTGGCCGTATGGACGATCAAACCGCTCAACCTCCTGCTCTTCGGCGAGGAATATGCCGTAACGATGGGACTGAATATCCGCCGTTCGCGCGGTCTGCTGTTTCTCTCGACGACGCTGCTGGCCGGCACGGTAACGGCTTTCTGCGGCCCGATCGGCTTCATCGGTCTTGCCATGCCTCACGTCGCGCGGATGCTCTTCCGCGAGGCCGACCACCGCGTGCTCCTGCCGGGAACCCTTCTCTCGGGGGCGGCGGTATTGCTTCTTTGCGATATCGTTTCCAAAATGTTCACTTTGCCCGTAAATGCCATTACCGCACTGCTGGGAATCCCGATAGTCGTATGGGTGGTTTTACGCAATAAATCGATGACGGTATGATAGAACTGTGCGATTTTTCCATAGGCTACGCAGAGAAGAGGCTTCTCGATAAGGTCGATGCCTCTTTCAAAAGAGGACAGCTGACTGCCCTTATTGGCAGGAACGGCACGGGGAAATCTACACTTCTCCGTGCCATAGCCGGACTGAATCATAATTATTGCGGTAAAATCCTGCTCGACGGACATTGTATCGCAAACATGAGAACTCCGGAGAAGGCAAGGCAACTGGCATTTGTCACGACCGAGCGCACACGCATCGCCAACCTGCGGTGCGAGGATGTCGTGGCTATCGGCCGCGCCCCTTACACCAACTGGATCGGCCGCATGCAGCCTCAAGATAGGGAAATCGTCATGCGGTCGCTCTCTTCGGTCGGAATGGAGGCGTATGCCGGCCGCACGATGGATAAGATGTCGGACGGTGAATGCCAGCGCATTATGATAGCCCGTGCTCTGGCTCAGGAAACGCCCGTCATCCTGTTGGACGAGCCGACCTCGTTTCTTGACATGCCCAACCGTTACGAATTGTGTTCCCTGCTCGCACGGTTAGCGCATGCTGAGGGCAAATGCATTCTGTTCTCCACTCACGAACTGGATATAGCCCTCTCGCTGAGTGACAGAATAGCCCTTATCGATACGCCCGTCCTTCACTGTCTGCCGACCTCCGAAATGATCCGCAGCGGGCATATCGAGCGGCTGTTCAACAATGCCGCCGTACAATTCGACCCCGTGAGCGGGATCGTGAAATCCATGCCAAGAGACTGACTTTCCTGTCGGGAAACACGTCAGACGCAATGAGGGTGTCCCAAAAAGTATTTGGCACCCTCGTATTCGTTGTAAGACATGTCGTTTATTTCGATACCTCGCACATCAGCACGCCTTTCCCCGTCACATCGGCTTTCGAGACCGTGATGGATTTTCCCGTGTAGGTCTTCACGACGGAAGTCCCGGCAGAGTTCCACAGTTTCCATGTATAGGTATAAGCTGTCCCGCCCGTGTCGATTTCCTCACCGCCCCTGTATAACACGGCTTTGGCATCCACGTCATTGCCGTTGTTCTTGATGGTGAACCCCTTCTGGCTGACCAGATCAACCGTGATGGGGTCGGACATATCCGTGAAGGAGATGATGTCGCAGAGACCTTGTTCGCCGAGGCGTTGCCCGCCGAGTGTCCGTATCCTTGATGGCGCACTTGAAGGTCTCGAAGTTGAGAACGGCATCTGCCGTAATCGTGATTTCGTTTGTCGTCCAGCCTGCCGTCACGCCCCGAGGATTGGTCGAGGTAAGGCATGCCCAGCCGGCACCCAGCATGGAGTTGTAGTAGGGACACGAAACGGCGGCTCCCGATGCGGCTGCGGCACTCAGTGCGGAGGTCAGCGTCACGACCTTCGTGGAGGCGTTGACTGCCGAAATGGTGTACTGTGCCGATCCTATGGTTATCCTGCCTCCCGCCTCCATGTTCATTACCGAAGCGACCGTTATGGTCGTGGCTCCGGCTGCCGCGGCAGCTGTCAGTGTCGTGCCCGCGAATACCGCCGAATCCTTGATGCCCCACGCGTAGGTGACGTTCGTCGTGTCGATAGAGCTCCGCGCCACAGGTCGCAATGCGCCCTGAGCGTCGCCACCTCGTCGTTCTTGAATACGATGCCGTCGGGTGCATACGCCACGGCGGCGATCATCGCTCCGGCGTTCAGGTGCTGCGTGAACTGAATCTCCGCCCGGAACGGAATCTCCAGCCCGTTGGCGTCGATGTAAACCGCCTCGAAAGTATAACGCACTTGCGGAGCGGAAACGGTCATGTGGTTGGCTTTGACGGTAAGGGCATACTTGGCCGATGCCGCGCCGATGGTGCAGCTGTCCTGTCCGGAGACGATCGCCGTACCGTTCTTGTACCACTTGGCCGAGCCGCTCTTCACGCCTGCCGTAAGCGTCGCGGCATTGCCTACCGAGGTGATCTGGTCGGTCGCCGCCTGACCGCTGACGAAGAGCGAAGGGGTAAGTACCAGATAGGGAGAAGCCGCCCACGAAGGGGCATAGGCATTGTTGTCTCTGTTGTACACCTGTGTCAGGGGCTGCGAGGAGCCGATGAATGCCTGCAACGATACCGCGTCGTTCTGGTCGATGATGGTGACCTGCCCGCGGGCTACTTTTACTGCCATAATAGATTATCGGTTATTTGTTATTTCCACTTCGCAATCGAAAACGGCCTTGCGCCACACGTCCCCGCCGGTTATCTCTATCTCCCTGCCGTAACGCGGTGCGGCGTTCCATATCCTGTCACTCTCCGTATCGCGGCTCGTCCGTATCCAGCGGAAATTGCCGTCGGGAATGAGCGATGTAATCTCTTCACCGCCCCTGTACACCCTGGCACGGAGTACCGTCGAGACGATTCCGTTGCGGAATGTCGTGCCGTTTTCAGACTCCACATAAACAGTATAGGAGGGAGATCCGTCGTAAAGTTTGAAAAAGGTATGGGTCGCACTGATTTTTTCATTACGGTATGTTGCCGTGTAGCGGAGGGTCAGCACGTCGCGCCCTTCCCAGCCATGAAACGGGGGTGTCATTTCAAATACGGCGGCATTGCATCCGGCATCTTTCCATATGCCGTCAACGGCAAGGTATTCCCACTGCCGACTTTCCGGCTCGAAATTGTATTCGGTCGCCACAAGCGGGATATTCTCCGGCTCGCATGCGCCTGAAAGCTCGTCCTTGAAATGGAACGCCGTGCCGCCTGTCAGGGAGACGGAACGGGGCTTGAGCAGTTCCTGCGCCTCCTCATCGAGGTCTTCCCAGCGGATGGTCACATCGCGCAGTTCGATGGTATCCTTGCCCCACTTGAACCGTCCCGAGGCGAAATGGCCCGTCCCGTCCGGATGGATGACGAAAGAACCGTCCCGTGAAACGATCGAGCCGTCTTCGTTCAGCCGCAACAGGGGATTCTGTATGGTACCCCCGATACCTCCCTTATTGAACCAGGCACCGTAATCGTCCGTGTAGGACAAGGCTTCATCGGTCGCCTGATAGGGGGTCACGTTCCTTCCGGCCTCCAATTGAGGGGCGGACAACGACAGGGGGACGGAAGCGGCAATGCCGAGACACATGACGGGGGAATCTGACCCGCGTATGAGGAACGGGACATTATAACGGACCCATCCTTTACCGGCAGCCACCGTCCGATCACCGACAAGATGTTCATCCTGATAGAACCGGATGGCTGCCGTATCTTCCGCTTTTATCCAGACTGAGAAACAATAACAGACTCCTGTATGAGCCTCCCGCCAGGCGGCACTTTGCGCACCAAGAAGACTGTCTCCGGCTATCCGTACACACCGCCCGAGTCCGGCGGGAGATGTTTCATCCAGCTCTTCCGAATGGCTGAACCGGCAGGACAGGCTGTCGGGTATGACATTCTTGTGGATTTTGCCCACATAAAACGTGCTTGAAAAACCGTTCTCGTCTCCCGCGGTAAGCGTGCCGGCTATATTGACATTGCGTGTGGCATAGAGATTCTGGAAATAGGCCCCGTAACCATCCAACATGCCGAAGACCGGATCGATGATGCCGCTGACCTTTCCCACACGGGCCTTGCTCGCCTCGCTGAAAGCGGATACGGAGGCAAGACGAACAATGTTCAGGTCGGCGACCTCGCACCAGTCCCCCTCGGAGGCCAGGCTTGATGTCAGGTCAAGAAACAGGCTCCGGCTGTACTGTGCCGGGTAATCCACGGTGATGACCCATAACTTGTACTTCCATTCCCGGCCGATGGAGATTTCATCTTCCGCATCCGTCTTTTCACGGTTCGTATAGCCGAATCGGATCGGTACGGAACCTGATGTTTTGGAAGACCTGACCTTGAACGATACCAGCAGGCGCTCCGGGTATCCGACCGGTTCTTCCAATGTCAGCATCAGCCCGAAGGAAGCGTTTCCTGCCGGTTCCGCGTTGCGGATAATGCGGACAATGCGTGTCGCTTCCGAATCGGCATCCAGATATTCCGTTTGCAGCATGCTGCCATAAACGGCGTACCTGGACTTGTCCGGCACTCCCGCCATGCCTCCGTCCATGACGGGATAGCACAGGGAGCGTTCGGTCGCCATGCCGTCGATGACATCCATATAGGGTGAATCGCTGTCAGAAGCCGTCAGGTACAAGGCGCCGCTACGTGCCGTATCGAACAGGTTGGTAATCCGCACGAAGTCCAGCAGTTCACCGCCCTGCGGTTCGTCCCCGTCCAGCAATGCCCCGATGAAATAAGGGGCGTCCTTGTCTCCGACAAGCTCCGTTCCGGTTTCTGTCACGCACATCAGCGAATAGACGGTACGCTCCCGTTCGGCATATTGCCTGCGGATGATATCCCCGGCTTGCAGTCCCTGTGTCTTCTGCGAGTCGGGGGCAATACGGATCTTGTATGTCGGATAACGGAATACGGACATGGATTATGACAGTTTTTCCACGGTGTCTCCCGAACAGCTGTCGCTGATCCAGAAGGAACCGTTGGTTACCGAAGTCTTTTCGACCTCGAACTCATAGGCGCGGAACTTACGGCGGGCCACCACCTCGTCGAATGTGGCGGAGACGCCTCCTGTCGTCCGGTTCCGGCGGACAGCCCATCCGCTTCCGGAAAGGCCCGGGGAAAAGAACTCCGAAGAGAGCGACCCGGTAAAGACGCTGTTTCCGTAATGCCGGATACCGTCCTCCACCGCTTGCAGGCGTAACGCCTCTGTCAAGTATAGGATTCTGTCAGTAATCCGGGTGGGCGACGCATGGATTCCGATATGCCCGGCTGCTTCCAACGGAACAGCGACCGTAACGAAATCGGCATCGGTGCGGATATGGAACGATTCGCTGTGACGGTTCTGCGGGGCATAACAGCTCACGGACGGACGGTGTGAAAATCCGTGCTGTGAGGGATAGCCGTCCTTACGTCCTCTTCCTCGTAGATTACCTCGGAAGAAAGCGATACGCGCTCCCTGTCGCCTGTGAACATAAATCCTCT
>ENA-OQAZ01000217-OQAZ01000217.1-human-gut-metagenome-genome-assembly--contig:-NODE-217-length-32339-cov-3.327921_pt1 | contig 32339 bp, 45 predicted proteins | sample MGYA00242737_ERZ504531 | MGnify/ENA primary metagenome ERZ504531 (study PRJEB26092, sample SAMD00036244) | human gut metagenome | host: Homo sapiens | study: EMG produced TPA metagenomics assembly of... | reverse complement strand
AGCGGGTGATGGGAATCGAACCCACGTATCCAGCTTGGAAGGCTGGTGTTCTACCATTGAACTACACCCGCGCATCGTCGCTTCGGTGATTACCGACTGCTTGACCGCTGCAACGATGATTAGTATATAGCATGCTGTTTTATTTGTCAACAGTTTTTTTGCAATTTTTTTTAAACTTTTTTTATTTATTGGATTTTTTATCAATACTCCCATACATTTGTGGCAGAAACCTGGGCCTTCGGTTTCTTGATCACAAGCTCCGGACTTTTTGCACTGACCTTGGTATTTGCAGGAATGGATTCTGTGATAAAGGTATTGCCACCTATGATCGTATTCTCTCCTACAACCGTCTCACCACCGAGCACTGTGGAATTAGAATAGATCGTTACATTATCACGGATCGTCGGATGACGTTTTACATTGGCAAGCTGCTGTCCCTTTCTTGTGGAAAGCGCTCCCAGTGTCACTCCCTGATACAGCTTTACATTATTTCCGATCTCTGTAGTCTCACCTACAACCACACCGGTACCATGATCGATAAAGAAATACTCTCCGATGGTCGCTCCCGGGTTGATATCAATTCCTGTACGGCCGTGTGCATATTCTGACATCACACGTGGATAAACGGAATTTCTTCTTTATAAAGAATATGAGCCAGACGATATACATAGATTGCAAACAGTCCCGGATAGGAAAAAATAATTTCTTCCTTACTCTTGGCTGCAGGGTCTCCGTCAAAACCAGCCTGCACATCTGTCAGAAGCAGTCTCTGGATCTCCGGAAGCTGCTCAAAAAATCCACATGTGGTTCTGTCTGCACGAGCTGCTGCCTCTTCCGGTTCCTCTCCGTGATAAAGAAGTGCGATCTCAATCTGATTTTTCAGTCTGTCATAAATGTCATTCAGTCTGTGCCCCACATAATATTCCGGAAATATGGTAGCACTGGTATCTGTGCTGAAATATCCCGGAAATACAATGGATTTCAGATCTCTTACTATATCAATGATCACCGAACGGTTCGGCAGACGTCTGCCGCTCTTCGGCATAAAAGTTCTTCGGAAGCGTAATTCTCTGTAAGACCTTTGGCAGCCTTAAGAATCGCTGATTTCTTGTCGCTCATAATCCCCTCCATTTCTGCACATCCACTTCTGTCTGTACACTTTATCTCATTATCTTATTATAGTCTGGAAGATTCGTCAATAATACAGAAAGAAAAGTTTCAAAAAAGATTGACCTTTCCCCGGATACCTTATATAATAATAAAGGTTTTCGCAAAAGATTCCAAAAAGATCTGGGAGTACCCGGAGATGTACCCAAGTGGCTGAAGGGTCCGCACTCGAAATGCGGTAGGTCGGGCAACCGGCGCGAGGGTTCAAATCCCTCCATCTCCGCTTTTCTGCCGATTTATGACAGGAAGAATTTTTATTTATATTTTATTATACAAAAAAGCACTCTCATCTCTTGACAATTGTATATTTTATATGTATAATTGCAACAGTGATGAAAACACAATTTAATATAGGGGATTGGTCAAATGGTATGATAGGGGTCTCCAAAACCTTGGTGGGAGTTCGATTCTCTCATCCCCTGCTCTTAGGAACGCTGAAAAGCCTTAATTAAGGTTTTCAGCGTTTTTTGTTGTATGACAGAAAAAGTGACCGCCCGGCCTGTGATATTCAACATCTGGGTGATCACTTTTCAATATTTTACTTCTCACTACTTCATATCGTGAAAATCTCTGCACGTATCTACCTGCGCTTATTTCTCCAGATTATCCGGTCCAAATCCAAATGGCAATAGTTCCTTTAATGTGAAGATATCATATTTATCTCTGCTGACTGCCAGTATGATCTGAAAGGTTTCCGGATCACAGAACTCCATCATAACCTGTCTGCATACTCCACAGGGTGCTGCATACTCTGTAGGAACACTATCCTTGCCGCCAACGATACAGATTGCCTGAAAGTCTCTCACGCCTTCACTGACCGCTTTGAAAAAAGCAGTTCTTTCTGCACAATTTGTTGGCGTATAGGCAGCATTTTCTATGTTGCACCGGTATAATAGATGCCATTTTTGGCAAGAAGCACAGCCCCTACATGAAAATGTGAGTATGGCGCATATGAATAGTCCATCTGTCTGATCGCCAGATCGATCATTTCTTCAATCTGTTTCTTTTCCATGATTTTCCCACCTTTCCTGAATCAGGTGCATAACCGTTATTCTTACTTTTTCTGTGTCTGGTAGTCTGCACGGATCAGTTGCCGGATTGCCTGCAATGCAACATGGATTGCCTTATCGGTATCATGTACTACCGGATTTTCCAGCCCAAGTTTTTCTCTTTCCTGATTCGCCATTACCAAAAAGCAGGAACCACTCGCACTTTTAAATAACTCGCCACTACAAAGAGAGCAGCCGATTCCATTTCTGAAGCAAGGCATCCAAGGCGCTTCCATGCTTCCCATTTATTCATCAGTTCATAGCTGACAGGTTTCGTTTCCGGCTCATGCTGACCGTAGAATGCATCTTTACACTGTACCACACCTGTGTGGAGTTCACAGCCTTCTTTTTTGGCTCCTTCCACAAGTGCATTGATCACTTCCAGATTTGCCACAGCAGGAAACTCGATAGGTGCATACTCTTTGCTGGTACCTTCCATACGGATCGCACCGGTTGCAACAACAATGTCTCCGCTCTTTACTTCCGGCTGCATTCCACCGCAGGTTCCGATCCTGACAAATGTATCCGCTCCACATCGATAAAGTTCTTCCATTGCGATCGAAGCGGACGGTCCGCCGATTCCGGTGGATGTCACACTTACCTTCACTCCATCCAGTGTTCCGGTATATGTTACATATTCCCGGTTATCTGCTACAAGAACCGGATCGTCAAAATACTGTGCGATCTTTTTACAGCGTTTCGGATCTCCCGGCAGGATAACGTAACGTCCTACTTCTCCTTTTGCCACCTGAATGTGATACTGTCTGCTTACATCTTCTGAATAATTTTTCATATCCGTTTCCTCCTTTTCCAGCTAATGATTTTCCCCGTTTTTCTGTCTCTTCCGGACAAAAAAAAGGACTGCACTTTCATACATTTTGTATTCCGTCCAGCCAGTGTCCTCATAAAACATGTCTTTTGCCTGGACAAAATGAAATCCACATCCTTTATAAAGCCTCTCTGCCGCTGTATTGGTGCCCAGGATATCCAGCCTTACCGCTTTTTTCTTTTCCGCTTTCGCCAGCTTCAGAATTTCTCCCATGAAATATCTGCCGATTCCCTTTCCCTGTCCGGAAGGAGAAACAGCCAGTGCATGGGGCACAAAAAGTTCTCCTCTTTCAAGACTTTCCTGTAAAAAAGAATCTGTAGGATAAATCCCTTTCTTCCATCCAATCTTATCATTCTGATCACTCATCTCATCAATAAGATCCCAGTAAAACTGTCTGATCCTGTAGAAATCTTCCAGGTTTACCTTCTTAAATAACATCGTTCATTCTTCCTTACATTATAGTCCAGTTTATTCATAAAATATAATGATCTTCTTACAATGCTCACAACGATAAGCATCGATCCGGTCACCATAGATCATTTTCGACAGGCCTTTTTCTGTGTTTAACCGTATGGACTCACCCCTGGTTCTCCATTCCATTCCCGAGTTAAATGAATGGATCTGTCCCTCACTCATCTCTCTTCCGCAATAGGGGCATTTCACCTTCATTTCTTCTGCGTCTACGTTCTCCATCTCCGCGATGATCTTAAGCGCCTGTTCTGCCTCATCACTTCTCACCAGCACATCCACACCGTATATTCCAAATCCCGGAGAACCGTACATCGTAGGATTGCCGCCTGCTTCCTGGGAAAAAGCAGGAATATGATTTTCTTTCAGCAGTTCTACGATCTGCTCTGCTTCAATGATATTCTGTGCATTGTAAACTTTTGTACATTCACTCTTTGATTCCCCGGTGTCTTTCGGTACCGCTTCATGATTCCGCTTGAAAAAACTGCTGATATTCTTCGTACTCATATAATCCTGCCACCTTTCTGTATGCGATCAGCAACTGCCAATCTTCTTTTATTGCATCCATTATAACATAGATTCATTTTCTCCACGACAACAATCTTTCATAACTCCTCTATAAAATTTCAGGGGCCGTCCATAACGAACAGCCCCTGAAATCTTTTTTATTATAAATCAAATATTCACATACCGGAATTTACTTCTTACTGCTCAGAAAGATTCTCCTTGCAGAAAAGTTTAATACAGTTCTCAACCATCTCCTGGTCATACTCTGTAGAAATTCCGGAGCCAAGCCAGTAAGCATAGTCCCCTTTATCATACTGTCCCAGAGCATCAAGATCGCTGTCATAACGTAACTCAATGTGATAGGTGGTATCATTTGTATCCGGTGCAATGTAGAAATAAGTAAACTCACCGGAATCTTTATCATCGCTCTCATACTCATACAGGCCACGTGTCTCTTCCATTCCTGCATAGTAGTATGTATGGGAAAACAGCTCTTTTTATCTTCATCATATCCTTGCAGTTTTCAAGCCACAGCTGTTTATACTGGTCATCAAGGATTACCGGACACAGTTCCTGATAAGAACCTGTAAGGTCTTTCATAAGCTGTTCGGCATCTGCCTGATTCTCTTCCTCTGTCTTCTGGGTTTCTTCTGTGGAAGTTTCTGTTTTTGCATCTGTGGAATCACTTGCTGCAATATGCCAGATGCATGTCGTTGTAAACCAGTTCAATTCCGGGAAATACCTGATACAGGGTAATATTCCCTACCCCACTTTCATTTTCAAGATAAAAACTATTACAGTCCTCATCATCTTCATCTTTATTCTCCCGTTGTCGCAAATCTATCCAAACAGAATTACAATATTCCAGTATCTTCCACGGTTCATTTGTATGGAAATGGATTTTTACCAGATATTGATTAATTTTCATCCCACTGCTTATACTCATCCAACCGCTGGATAAATCCGGAAAATTCCGGAACCGTGAAATCCAGTTCTTTATATCTTACCGGATAAATGATCCCCTTACTGATCAGCTGTGCTCTGGTCGTAGATATGGAACTGACACTTTTGTGAAGATTTTTTGCTACATTTGATATCGTACAGGGCAGCTCTCCACATTTTACCATTGCGAATATAAATTTTTTGTCGCTTTCCGCACATCTTTCATACCTGGATCTGAAAAATCCGTCATCCAGCATTTTCAGAAATTCATCAATTCCCTGATCTACGTCAGAATACTCTATGACACTTGAATCCGTTCTTTTATAAACGATCTGACAGAGCTGCTGAATAAAAAATGGATACCCCTTTGTTATCTCCACGATCTTTTTTATCGCATTTTCTGTATAAGATACATGGAATTTCCTGACAGGTTCCTCAATTGCTTTTTTTGACTGCTCATATGTCAGAGAATCAACCTGTTTATACACAAACAGTCTCTCTGAATAAGATTTCTCATCAGAAAGCATTTTATAAATTTTAGGCAGTCCAGCTCCCACGATCATTACCGGATACCCCAGCTGATTGTTCCTGTGTAATGCTGCGATCAACGATCCCAGCTGATTCTGTTTCATATACTGAATTTCATCAATAAAAAAACATATCGGCGTTTCTGTTTTCTGAGCAGTCTCTCCAATTGTTGTAAAAACATCCGTCAGACTCTGCGTTAAGTTATTTGAAAGATATAAATCTCTGTCCTGCAATATAAACAGGCATTAACCCGGCACCAGGTCTGTATGGATTTATCTTAAACATATAAACACCTCCACGTTTAACTGATCATACCAGAAATTATCTTATTCCTATTTTACTGCATCCAGAGGTTTTATTCAACATTCCACCGCATCATATCGCAGAAAAATCCCTATAAGTACCTATATCTTATCCCATATTTCTTCCCATACACTCCCGGAATGCAGCCAGAAGTTTTTTCTCTTCCAGCGGCTTGGTAAGATGCCGATCCATACCGGAAATACGGCTGTTGATGATGTCTTCCGCAAATGCATTGGCACTCATGGCAATGATTGGAATTGTACCGGTATCCCTTCTTCTCATGGAACGGATCTTGCGTGCCGCATCCCAGCCTGTCTGCCATCTTTCTGGCGATGGCAAGGCCAAGGCCTGTTTCTTCATATCTGGATCTGCAGGTTTCATTTTCCTGGGAAAACATCTCAAATACATGAGGAATAAAAGCTTCACTCATGCCAATCCCATTATCAGAACAGGTAAATTCATATACCACATGGTCATGATCTGCTTCTTTTTCCACACACCACACCTGCACACAGCCACCTGGTTCCGTAAATTTCACTGCATTGTCCGCAACTGCTGTCAGAATTCTTTCCAGATAAACCGGATTTCCTTTCAGACCAGTATGCCTCATATCAGATTTTTCCCAGTCTACTACAAACTCAACATTCTTTTCCTCTGCAAGGATCTGTTTACCGGTGTTGGCTCTGCTCAGAAGATCCGCCAGATCAAATGAAAGTTCCTGATCAGAAAATTCCTCAAACTCCAGCTCGATCATACCCATGATCCCATTTACCGGCGTACGGATATCGTGGCTCATATTAGACAGAAATCTGGATTTCAGGGCACATCTTTCTTTGCCTCCGCTACCTGATGATGTTGATTATTTTTTTATCAGATAAGAATATTTTCGAATCTGATAACGCAACAATTCCCTGATTCGATTACAGATTTCTTCAGAATACATCCCATCAACGGAATCCAGAATGGCATTTACATCCTCAATGTTAAAATTAAAATCTATCTGGGTTCCATATAATTCTTCTGCTGCCTCAAGCTGAATGTCAAAATCCATGCTAAAAGGTTTTGATTCTATTTTTTCCAGGCAAGCCTCGTAGGATAATTCTAGTGGATAGTCCACACTGGTATCTGCAAATATGCAAAGTCCCTGGTCAAATAAAGGGCTGAGCGAATATCTCTGTGTTTTTTCATTATAGATCACAGCAATATTATTGGTATGTCTGTCCTCATTTACAAAAAAAGCATCAATCTCCAACATTGCCGTAATATACTTGCCAAAACCTTCAATCTCAGTTATACGTTCAACCTGTTCTACCATATACTGAATTCTTTCCGTAACTTCTTCAAAATCAGTCAGCCTTATAGCCAGGCTTTCCCCCATATATTGGCGATACAATTTCTCAACTGGAATCAGAATTTCATTCTTTTTAAAAATCCTACACTAACACAACCAGATATAACCTGCTCTTTATATTCGATCTGAACCGGTTCATATCTTACAAACGGATAGCTCAATTCACTTCTGTCCAGAAGCTTCGAAACAAGTACCTCTGCCAGGCTCTCATATCCCATATAATCCGCCTTGTACCACAGGTTCTCAATCTTCCATTTACGTTGATCACCTTTTGATGTATGCCCTGTCTTATGCAAAGGAGAATATTTATCAAGTTCAACTTTATCCATAAAAATCATCTCTCCTTTTTTACCATCATGATCCATTGGTGATCCCCTTCCATATATCCATCTGTTTTTTCAATAATCAGAAGTGGATCATAAAAAGGAATTCCTATATCTCTCAGGATTTCTTTTGCATGATCACGTGTCCTGGGAAAACATCTGTCCTCCAGAAAATACTCAAAATCATTCCAGCTTGGATTATCCACAACTCCAAATGCCCTTAATGGTATCTGATCCGTATAATTTTTAATATAAATTTTTTCGTGTAAAAAATCTATATCTATCATCGTGCACAGATAATCCCTGTTCATAAATACATCCTCATTTTTACATCTGGATCTTCACTGAAATTATGCACACGTTTTATCTGACTGTAGATCGTCTGTCTGGATACATGGTATTTTTTTGCAATTTCTGTAATCTTCACACCCTGTTTCTGCAACGCAGGATATTCGCAAGCTGTGGATCTGTAAAAGAATTTTTTCTGCCGGCCGGATTCCTGTTTGCAGAATTTCCTTTTTTCTGTAGCATGCTGCATCTTCTGCGATCTGCCTTAACTCTTTAACATCTGTTGTACCAAAAATCGCTCTGATCTGTTCCGTTAAGTCTGGTTCTTTTTCTTTCATATACCACCTCAGTCTGACTATAACATGTAAAAGAAAGAAGTGTCAAGTTTTTATTTCTTGACACTTCTTTCTTACGCAAATATTAGCTCTGTCAGGTTTTATCAACCATATTCCTTTTGACTTTTCCTGAAATTTATGATACCGTTAGTTAGTAGAATCTAACAGTAAATTAATATCAAGGAGACGTTGCTATGACCCCTGAAGAATATAAAAAACTTTCTGTCAAAGAATTTACACAGGCAGCCAAGATCTATGACAGTGGACACGCCGGCATTTATGAAATGTGCAAGGACGATTATCCGCCGATCCTGGCTGAACTGAAAAAAGAGCCTTTCTGCGATGTTTTGGACTGTGGATGTGGAACTGGCCCGATGATCGAACTTCTTCATGAAAAATATCCGGAGAAACACTACACCGGTCTGGATCTTACTCCTGAGATGATCCATGTGGCCCAGGCCAAGAATCTCTCCAACACGGAATTTCTTGTAGGTGACAGTGAAAATCTGCCCTTTGAGGATGATTCTTTTGATGCCGTTATCTGTGCAAACAGTTTTCATCATTATCCAAATCCCCAGGACTTTTTTAACAGTACCTACCGTGTCCTGCGTAAAGGCGGTCGCCTGATCCTGCGCGACTATACTTCCTCCAACTTCGTTGTCTGGCTTATGAATCATCTGGAGATGCCCTTGGCTAATCTGTTCGGACACGGCGACGTAAAGATACACAAACCTGCAGAATTCATCACCATGGCAGAAAAAGCCGGATTCACAGTACTGACTATGGAAAAGCAGAAAGGCTTCCGCGCACATCTTGTTGCGCGGAAATGATTTATATGTTTCCCAGAAAATCCCGGATCACTTTTACATAATCATCCGCTTTCAAAATCGTAGAAAGATGTCCACCCGAAACATACTGGATTGCAGGATCATGCATCAGCTGTATCAGGTCTTTCTGCATCTTTTCGGAAAAGAAATCCTGCTTCGGAAGTATCAGAAGTATTTTTCCCTTAAGCATTCTAAAATCAGCTTCCGTAACCGGCGTCTGCTTCATCAGATCAGCCAGCAGGCCGGAAATATGCACATCTTTTTCCTGGGTATAATCTTTGAAAATAGTTTCAAACATATCTTTGGCATATGCAAGTTCTTCTTTACTCTCGTTCCGGCTGTGTCCCATTCCGACTTTGATCAGTTTCGGTTTCAGTTTCTCATAATTACAATGTTTCATATAAAATAGCATCAGCGGTGCCAAAAAATATTTCTTCCTGAGACTTTTTATCGTCTCCGCATCCATACCGCCTGTTGAGATCAGAATAAGCCCCCCAGCTTCCCCCGGATACGCCTGCGTATAGATCTGGGCAACCATGCCGCCATCACTTGCACCTATAAAGACCGGCTCTTTAATCCCAAGCCTTTCGAAAAAAACATGCATCCCTTTTACCAGTTCCTGATTGGTCCGAATCTCCTGGGGATAATTAAAAAGCAGTACCTGATACGTATCAGACAGCGCATCTACATATCGCATCCACATTTCCAGTGTATTCATTCCTCCATTTAACAGTATCAGCGTCTTTCCACCTTTTTTCCCACTCAATACATAATGAAAAGTACTTCCGTCGACTTTTATATCCTTATATGTATGGGTTGCTGCAAATGCTCTCAGTTCTTCTGAATATGACATCTTTTTCCCTCCGTAAGTTTAATTTTCATTATAAATTAGTTTCTTCTAACATATTTTTTTCAAAAAACCGTGCAAACTTCTTTCAGTTCACACGGTTATTCCATTGGCCATAAGCCTTTTGTTCCTTTCTCTGTATTCTGATCTATTTTTTTACATCTCTTATCACTTTTGCCGGCACTCCTGCCACAACTTTATTGGCAGGTACATCTTTGGTGACAACCGCTCCTGCTGCAAGCCCAAATATCAGATACAGCATTTTCTCCGGTACCCAGTTTCCATAATTTGTTTTTTCTTTCATGCTTCTTACCTCCAATTCCCACATGTTCCGCCATTTTTTCAGTTTCTCTCAAATCCAAGAAATCTCGTTCCCTGAAAACTTAATTCACCAACATCTCCCTCTGCCATCTGACCATATTCCTTTCCTGTGACAGCAAGTTCCATCCGATCGCCGCTCTTCACTTCAAAAGTCACATAGTAACTGGTAGATGTAGTGGTGCTAAAACCGTCAAACTGCTGATTATGGAAAACCTTCGTTCGCTTTGCAACAATCTCTGCTGTGACCGTTAACCTGGGAGAATTGTTATTTTTATTCCATGTACTGATATTTTTGGCAAAAATATAAACCATCGTTCCCAAAACGCAGAAAAATATAATTGCAAATAAAATATTAAATACCTGGTCAAATCCATAAAACATAATTTCTTTCCCCCTTTATCTGCCTATTTTTACTACATTACTAACACACCAATCACTGCCAGCACCGCTGAGATCACTGCCATTCCAACAGTTCCTGCAATCCATTTTTTGCGTTTATCTTCGCTGGTGATGTACGGCCTTAAGTCTTCTGTTCCCGGAATGATCCATGCTTTTGTATGACCTACCCACCAGTCATCCACAAGAAAACGGTCTATCACATTCATCACTGATAAAATGACAAACATCTGCCAGAAGCCGGACAGGAAATCCTCTGCGCCATTTATAGCATATACACATACGAGAATATACAGTATGTATCCCGGAATACAAATGATCTTAAACATCTTACTGTTTTTGCTGATTTTCTCATGGGTTGTCAGTCCCAGTTCCACACAGCGATCTTTTACATCCTGATGATAGAGATGCAACATTCCCACTGCGCCCTTTCGAATCCCGACGGCACAGATCCCCATCAGCAAAATCCCAAGTATCAAACCCTCCAGCAGCACCTGTGCTATCATATTCTTTTTCCTCCTTCGTTCCGTGTTAGTCTCGATTTACTTTTATTTTATCAAATTCCTGTTCTAACTTCAAATCAGATTTTACGGATCTGTGATGGCGGTTCTTAAAGTCGGAATCCCCTCTGCCATTCAGGGTGCTGTTTTCTGCTTTGCCAATATTTTTGTACAGGCCTCTGTGAATGCTTCGGCTCTTCTGCAATTGCAGACAGTACCATTGCCATGAACTTTGAATATTTTACCTATTATGTGATCACTGCCTTCGGCCAGACAGCGACCACCTTTACCAGCCAGAACCATTCTGCCGGTCAGGATCACCGATGCAGAAAAATCCTGCGGATATGTATGATTTTCTCTGTCTTAAGCAGTCTGGTCCTTATTGAACCCTTTGTCATATTCCGTAATTTTTTCTGCAGATCAAATCGCTATACAGAATGCCTGTCTTCGTATCCTGTGCATTCTTTTTTTCGAACCGCTGTGCAACCTGTACGAAATTCCGGCAGGCGTATTAAGAGGCACCGAACATTCCCTGTACCCGGCTGTTGCCACCATTAGCGGGACCTGTTGTTTTCGCATTGCATGGATATGCACGGTTTTCAGACATTACCATCCGTTAAACATTCTGTATTATGCATTTCCGATCTCATGGGTGTTGACGATACTCCTTATTGCGATCGGATTTATTGCAAAAAAGCCAGATAAGATGTTTTGACTTATCTGGCTTTGGAGCATCATATTCTTCCCTGCTTCCGGATGTTATCTCACTTCCACAATTTCCCTTCTTTATAGTGTTTTCTGCAAAGTGCCACATAACTTTCATTGGAACCCAGCATGATCTGTGCGCCTTCCCGCACGATTTTTCCGTTGGAATATCGTGTATTGCACTGTGCACGTTTCCCGCACCATCAGAATATTGGCAGATTTCAAGTTTCCCATCGCCCCGTATCTGAAATATAGTTTTGCCATTTTTTTGTTTCTCCTTTATCGATCATACTGCTCAGGTCTTCGAAGAGATAAATAATCCAGACTGCTTCTGACTTTTTTTACCTCTTGCAGATCAATATCACACACCAGTAACTGCTCTCTGTCATCTGCTTTTGTATTTGCAGTCGGGACTATGATCAAGTCTGCACCTTTTCTTGCACAGGTACGGATGCTTTCCGGCACAATCTTACCAGTGCATCATTATCCATATCTATACAGTAATGGTCCACACATACCTTATGATACTGCGGAAAAAACGGTGTCAGCTGTATTTCCGGAAAAAAGACCAGATCACAGTTTTCTGCCATATCACAGTATTTCAGGCTTTTATCAAGGTTCTCAGATATTTCTTTTCCCATACTCATCTGTACAAGTGCAATTTTCATTTACCGTTCCCCTTCACATCATTCATTTTTTCCAGAAGTTTGCTGTAAACATGCTCCACAAACCACGGTTCTGTAGATTTCTCCAATGCTTCTTCTGGTGAAAACCAGGCTACGCCGCTGTTTTCATCTGCTTTTATGGAAACCGCTTCTTCCGGGTCTGCCTCAAGGAGATATGTGATATTAAAATGCAGATGGCTGGATACATATTTTCCTTTTTTCACATGACCATCTACAGTCAGGGATTCCATGGAAAAAATCTCCTCGGACACCGGATGAACATTGGAAATTCCGGCTTCTTCCTTTACCTCCCGGACTGCAACAGACAGAAGATCCGTCTCCCCATCCGCATGTCCTCCAAGCCAAGACCAGGAGTTGTAAATATTGTGATATACCATAAGAACTCTGTTTCGTTCCTTGTTCACAACCCAGGCGGAAGCTGTCATATGGGCTACTGTATTCTCTCTCAAAAAAGCATTCTTATTGTTTCTGATCCAGTCCAAAATTAAGATCTTATCTTTTTCTTCCTGTTCATTGTAGGGCTTGTATTTTTCTATCTGATCGATCAGTTTCTGACAGTTCATTGTTATCCTTTCCTTTCGACTTTATCAACACAGTGTCAATATAGCACTGGTAAACCACGCATCCTGTACCTGCTCACAGACAAATAACCCTTTTGCTTATTTGGATAGCCTCATATACAGAAGCGGATACGGATTCCCTTTCTCATCATGATCCGTTCTTTTATATGTCTGAAATCCCATGTGCTCATAAAAGTCGGCTGCCCGGGGATTCTGTTCGTTTACGGTGAGTTCTTGAATGTTATAAATTTCGATACCGTACTGAAGCAGCTGCTTTCCAAGCCCGTTCCCTCTGGCCTCCGGAGAAAGGCAGAGCAGCTCAGTCTGCACTCTGTCTGTTTTTCAGAAGCAGAATTCCCACCAGCAAAAATACAGGGAAAATAACCCCTGCCAGAATTCCCCTTTTCAGGTTATCCGATAATATCCCGGACACAAAGCCAACTAACGTCGGGCCTCCGGAACATCCTACATCTCCGGCCAGTGCCAGAAGTGCAAACAGGGATGTTCCGCCTCTTCGCAGTGCCATGGACGACTTGCTGAAACTTCCCGGCCACATGATTCCTACAGAAAATCCGCAGATGGAACAGCCGATCAGTGACACAAATGCAGATGGTGCAAGGGAAATACACAGATAGGAAATAATACAGAGAATGCTGCTGCCGATCATAAATTTGTCCAGATCAATCCGGTCTCCGAATTTTCCATAAAAGGCTCTGGAACTTCCCATCAGGATTGCAAATGCCATAGGGCCTGCAAGATCACCGATGGTCTTACTTACACCAAGTCCCATCTCCGCAAATGTGGACGCCCACTGGCTGACGCCCTGCTCGCTGGCGCCTGCACACAGCATCATTAACATCAGGATCCAGAATGTTTTATTTCTGCATAATTCTTTTATGGTCATTCCTGTCTCACCCTCTTCGATGAGCGTTGCGATAGGAACTTTTGTAAATGCAATACCATTTACAACCGGAATGATCGCCCAGATCAGTGCCATGATCTTCCAGTTTTCAATTCCAAATATCCGGAAGAAAATCGTGGAAAGCAGAACCACTGCCACATGACCCCAGCAGTAAAAAGAGTGGAGAAGCTCATTGCCTTTTCTTTGTTGTCGCTTGGGCAGCTTTCTACAATGGGGCTGATCAGCACTTCGATCAGTCCTCCGCCTACGGCATAGATCACTACGGAAATAAATAATCCCGCAAATGCGTTGGGCAAAAGATCCGGCAGGATCACCAGACAGATCAGTCCTGCTGCCGAAAATACATGTGCCAGAACAATGGAAATCCGGTAACCGATCCGTCTACAAATTTTGCTGACAGAAGATCGATCAGCAGCTGAATCCCGAAATTGAATGTGATCAGCATTGTGATCTGGCTCAGTGGAATGTGGTAACTTTTTTCGAATGTCAGAAAAAGCAGCGGCACAAAGTTATTTACGATCGCCTGTACGATGTAACCCGCAAAACAGGCGTATACCGTTTTCTGGTATTTGTCTTTCATTTAAACATCCTCCAATGTTATTTAATACCCGTCCTTTAACCGGACAATATTCTTTAATTCTTTTCCATTCACATATCGTTCCAGATTTTCCATACAGATGTTCCAGATCATGTCCTGGACTTCTGCGTTTCCTCCGAAACTTGGACCTGCGATGTGTGGGGTGATGAGGATGTTTTCCATATTCCAGAGAGGTGATGTCTCCGGCAGGGGTTCTGTCTCAAATACATCCAGAACTACGCCTTTTAAATGCCCCTCCTGTAATGCTCGGATCAGATCTTCTGTTGGAATGAGACTTCCCCGTCCTATGTTGACCAGAATTGCTTCTTTTTTCATGGAATGCAGCCGGTCGTAATTCAGAAGTCCTTTTGTTTCCGGCGTTCCAGGGAGACAGCCGATTACGATATCTGCTTTTTGAAGCTGCTGATCCAATGCTGTCAGATCGTATATCTGGTCAAAATCTTTCAGCTGGTCTGAATGTTCTGAGACTGCAGTTCTTTTTATTCCAGTCACACGGGTTTCAAATGCTTTCATTCTGTGAGCGATATTTTTTCCAATGTCGCCGGTTCCCAGGATAAGAACATTTTTTTCCGTATATAGTGTCTGATAATTTATTCTGTACCCAGAGATGTTCCTTCTCGTTTTTCCAGTAAACAGGAAATCCTCGGTACAGGGCAATGATGTTCCCGATCACATATTCCGATATGATTTTTCCGAATGCTCCGGAAGCATTAGTCAATGTAACTCCTGTCGGAAATGTTTTCATTTTTGTATACTTATCCGCACCGGCCCATGTCAGTTGAACCCAGCGGAAGTTTCCGGCTTTCTGAAGTTCCGATTCTTCCGGTTCTCCGATCACCACTTCCGCTGTTGTGATAGAATCCCTGGTTTCATTTTCCTCAAAAACAAACTCACATTTCTCTCCAAATTTTGTTATAAACCTGTCCCGGATTTCCGCGTCACACTGTGGCTTTACCAGGACTTTTATTTTCTTCTCTGTATTTCCCATGATATTCTTCTCCACAGGCAGTTTTTCAGGACTCATTTACCAGTTTCCCGGTTATATGTTCCGGTTCCAGCTCCAGACAGAGAACCTGGGAGCCGAAATGTTCCAGTTCGTATTCCACATATGTCTCATCATCCGTGAACTTTTTGCATAAATTTGTGCATATTTCTGTTACTTTTTCCGGTTCTTCCACTGTGTGAAGGCGTCCAAATACAATGACGCTTCGGATATTTAATGCCCATTCGCCCTCATTCCGGTATCCCTTGTCCATAACACAGAATGAAACTTTATCACAGTTTCTGATGGCATCGATCTTATGACCGGATTTCGCTCCGTGGAAATAGATTTTTCCATCTTTCTCATTATACCAGTGGGTCATCGGCATTCCATAAGGATAGCCTTCCTCTCCCTGCACAGAAAGTACGCCTCGCGGTTCTTTTTTCAGGATTTCGATACATTCTTCTTTGGTTAATTCCTGTTTGGATCTTCTCATTTTTCGAAACATAAACTGGTCCTCCCCTTGCTCTGTATCTAATCTGTTTTCTTGCTTCTATGACTGTTTTTCTGTTATCTTTACTTTATCTTTCAAAAATAACTTTATATGTTCCCAGCCCCTGTCTGCATGGGATTTTTGCTGCATTTTCTGCTGTGAAGGCTTCTCTGGAATATATTGTTTTTTTGTTCTTCCGAGTAGGCTGGAAGGGTTTTACCGATGCTGACACCATGGGCATCATTTTCAGTAAAATTCCAGATAGCCATTTTTATCATCCTAAATCTCTGCATTGATCCTAAGGACCGGACGCAGAGAAACAAATCCCTCCGGAATGATGTAATCATTCAAAATATCACTTTTTTCTGCCAGAGCATTATATACCTTTTCTGCACTTACACCCAGTTTTGCTGCTACATTTTCAATACAAAATATCGCAAATTCCAGTTCTCTTGACTTTTCTATATTTTGTTTCATCATTCCCAAGGCCTCCTGTATCAGATATCAGCACCCAAACAACTTCGCAGTTTTCTCCATCCTTTCTGCGATCGGCACGCCGAACGGGCAACGGGTTTCGCATTCCTGGCAGCCGATGCATTCGGAAGCTTTGTGCTCCAGAAGTTCGTAGTGGGATTTTATAGTTGCCGGGACTTCCGGCTGCATGGTGGCAAGATCGTAGAACTTATTGATCATGGCAATATCCAGCTCTGCCGCACATGGCTTGCAGTGTCCGCAGTAAGTGCACTCTCCTTTATAGGAATGGAACGGGGCATTGGCGATCACAGATGCGTAATCTTTTTCTTCCTCCGTTGCTGTTTCATATGCTACGGCATCATTGACCTGCTCTTTTGTGTCATAGCCGCACATGATGGAACAGACTGCAGGTCTTGTAAGTGCGTAATGGATGCACTGTACCGGTGTCAGGCTTGCACCGAAAGGAGAACGTTTTTCATCAAAAAAGTCTTCCCCCTGCAAAACCTTTCATAACTGTGATACCCACATCATTTTCTTCGCATGCTTTGTACAGGCGAGCACGGTCTGCATCGATTCCTTTTAAGCTGCTGTCAAATTCTTCCGCAAACATGGTATCAATATTTTCACTTGCAGGAAGCATATCAAAAGCCGGATTGATACTGAAAAGGATCATTTCCACATATCCGGATTCCGCTGCTTTTTTCGCTACTTTCGGGTTGTGGGAACTCATGCCGATGTGACGGATCACGCCGGTTCTCTTCAGTTCCATCACGTAATCCATATATTCCGAATGCTGGAGATTTTCCCATTCCTCCTCAGAGTCCACATAATGGATCATGCCAAGATCAATATAATCCGTCTGGAGCCTTTTTAAAAGATCCTCAAATGCAGGACGCACATATTCCATCTCTCTGGTACGGTAATACTGCTCGTCCTTCCATGTTGATCCGATATGTCCCTGAATAAACCATTTGTCACGGTTCTCCCTGATTCCCTCACCAATGATATTTCTGGATTTCGGGTCCGGCATCCAGCAGTCCAGGATATTGATCCCCTGTGCAGATGCATAATGGATCAACTCAATACTTCTTCCTCCGGATGCGTTCCAGCCACTCTCCTCCAAAACCGATCTCGCTGACCTGAAGCTCTGTTTTTCCTAATCTTCTTGTTTTCATAGCTGTTCTCCCTTCTGATAACCTTCTCCTCTTCGACATCCTCATCATGCCTGTTAGCTATATACTATCATAGTTAACAGGTATTTGCCATTCCTTCTGTTTGGATGTATAAATACACCAGTTTACAACTTTATAAATGGTAGACTTGCTGATGAATCAGCTATTTTAAAGCCTTTGTCATATCATTTGATTTTATATGTACTTCAACATTTTTTCACGAAAGTGGCAAAAAATATCTGACTGCGAATGCCTTGACTTAATTCAAAACGAAATTCCTGTACGCTTTTTGTGCGGTGCTTAGAAAAATGTTCGTTCTGGCTGAGGAAAAAAATCTCATCCTTGCTGAGGCCATGACCATCTGGCATATGCCGATCTACAAAAAGCTCTGGGAAACTGTCCGCAGCGGTTCTCTTGGAAAAGTCCAGATGATCACCATGAATTTCGGAAGTTTCAAAGAATACAATATGAACAACCGTTTCTTCAATATGAACCTGGCAGGCGGTGCCATGCTGGATATCGGTGTTTACGCGCTCTCCATTGTCCGGAGCTTTATGGATGAAAAGCCGGATGAGATCTTAAGCCAGTGGAAACCTTCTCCTACCGGTTCTGATGAACAGGCTACCATCCTTCTTAAAAATCATTCCGGCCAGATGGCAACCGTCGCACTTTCCCTGCATTCCAAACAGCCGAAACGTGCCATGATCAGCTGTGAAAAAGGTTATATCGAGATCATGGAATATCCACGTGCAGATAAAGCAGTGATCGTAGATGCAGAGACAGGAGAAAAAACTGAGATTTCCTGCGGTGACACTTCCGATGCACTGCTTTATGAGATGGAGGATATGGAACATGCAGTTCTTACACATGATAACTCCGGTTTATATCTGAATTATACAAAAGATGTTATGGATATCATGACTTATCTCCGTAAAGAGTGGAACATGAAATATCCGGATGAAAACTGGGACTGATCTTCTTCGGTTACTTCTGTTTATTTCTGCCTCTGATACCTGGTCACTGCCAGGATCATGCAGACAAAAACAACGGCAAACATGGCTTCCAGGCCGATGCCTTTCCAGACCGATACAGCTGCCTCCCTCGTGAGGTGGCTGTAACTTCCAAGCGTCTCATTTACGGTTTCATACCAGTACACAGGAAGAAACTGAGACACCTTCAGGACGTTTCTGTCCATAATATTCATGGGAACAAACACGCCACACAGAAAGCACATTCCAAGAGACAGAATATTTGCAATCCCGCTTAACATGTTGCTGTTTTTTACAAAAAGACCGATCAGATAGGACAGTGAAAGTGCCACTGCCATCATTATCAGAGTGTTCAGTACATAGTATCCGAAATTTTCTGAACTGAGAAATGTTTTTCCATACATAAGGATGGCTCCGGCCATACCGATTCCCCATAAGCCCCCGCCCATGATAAACATGGCCAGAAGCCTTCCAGACTCTGCCGTCTTGCAGAAACCGCAGATGCCTGCATTCTTTTTGGTATATCGTCTTTTTTGAAAGCCATCAACACGTAGCCCATCACATAGCAGAGTAATGCAAGAAACAGATATGGAATATATCGGAAATAATAGAGCCATCCGGACGTACCACTGTTTTCATCTGTATCCAGCATGGTAACTTCTCCTCTTTTTTCATCCAGGATTGCTGTTGCCGCTTCCTTCTGGGAAAAACCGGCTTTCAGATATGTCCGCATTGTATTCAGGCAGCTCTCCAGTTGCTGATCCACATAATATGCCGAGTAAGATCCGGGCACCTTTGTCACAGAAATGCTCTCTCCGTTTACCATACAGTTCTCATAAAAATCCTCAGGGATCACCACGATGTACTCTACATTTCTGTAAAAAAGCTCTTCCTGAAGCTTCTCCCTGTTATCCTCCAGCATGGTCACGTGATGCGTACCTTCAAGCCATTTTACCAGTCCTTCTGCAAGTGGTCCGTTGTCTTTATCCACCACTCCGATCTTTATTTTTTCGCTTTCATAGCTGGTATAAGTTTCCTTACCGGCCGCTGCCTGAAGTGCCATTGTCACTCCGAAAAAAAATGCCCAGATACAGGAGGATCAGACCTGTATTTTTTTTTCATGATCCTCATATAGCCTTTAAATACTGTCATAACGTTCCCTCCTGACCATGAAAAAGGATGCCAGCGCCAGCACCACACACATTACCGCCAGTGTGATCAGATTTCTATAATATCTGATCATATCATCATACACATTAATACAGTAAAACGCATCTGAGATCAGTGATGCAGGATTGATCCGGTTCACAATCGGAACACTTTTTTCCACGATATCCTTCATATTTCCGTTCATCAATCCTGCAAGGAAACTGCTTACCATGGAAATTCCCAGTATGATCCCGATTTTGGCACCTTCCTGCATTTTTCCGAAGCTGCCTATAAACATTCCCATAGATACACCGATGAGACTTCCGAAAAAAGATATCACCAGCATTTTTCCCATCTGTCCCTGAAAATCCAGATTAAGAATATACCGGAGATACAGGATCAAAATGATCACGTCCATATAGCCCAGAGCAAAAGATGTCAGCTGGTCTGTAAGGATCAGCTTCAGCTTGTGGGTCGGCGTTACACACCGTCTGGCTGCCAGAGGTGTGATATTGGCCTGGATCCCGATCGCAGAGCCAAAGCCAATGAAACCTCCGTACAAGCAGGCCATAGCGATCAGTGCGTAAAAGAACTGCATATTTCCGTCAATGGTCCGACCACCAAGAGAGACCTCCTTTACCAGACTGTCAGTGCTTAACAGGTTTGTTATGGTTTCTATGTCCATCTCCGGATTTTTTTTCATGATGTTGGTGATGGTCGTTCTGGTGTTTTCACAGCTGTCGAGAACAGTCTGGAGGATGCTTTCTTCCATTCCGGTTCCTGCTACTGTAAGGGAAGGCTCTTTTCCCACGTAATAAATTCCTTTTATTTTTTTATCCTGTAATGCTTCCAAAGCTTCTTTTTCCGGCATTTCTTCTGCCTTTAAAAGATCCGGACTGCTTTTTTCCACTTCATCCAGATAGGTCATAAAAAACGTATCTGCCGAAGCTTTCTTCACCACTGCCACAGGAACCGTCTGAAAATCTGCTTCATTGATATTTCCGAATGCAAAGTAGAAAAAGGTTCCAAGCACAAGCGGAAAGATCAGCGGCCAGAATACAATGTTAAAATTCCGGATTTTGGAAAGAAAACTGTATTTCAGTAAATGCAACATCTCCCATCCCTCCTAATCTCTCAGCTGTTTTCCGGTGATCTCCAGAAAAACATCATTTAATGTGGGCAGCTCGGAAAAGACTCTTCCAAAAGAAATATCCTGACTTTGCAGATAATTAAGAAGACGGATCAGGTTATGCTTCGCATCGGTACAGCGCACGACCAGCACCTCTTTTTCATACTGCACATCAAACACATGCTCCAGTGTGCGGATATCCCGGAGATTTTTTTCTTCCAGAGCAATGGCTTCTACGGTGATGGTCTCTCCTGTTTTGATCATCTGCTTCAATTCTTCTTTTGTTCCCTGAGCGATGACTCTTCCGTGATCCATGATGGCGATCCTAGTACAGATCTGCTCCACTTCTTCCATGTAATGAGATGTGTAGATAATGGTGGAGCCTTGGTGGTTCAGCGTCTGGATTCCTTCCAGGATCTTGTTTCTGCTCTGTGGGTCTACAGCTACCGTCGGCTCATCCATGATGATCAGTCTTGGCTTGTGGGCAATCCCGCAGGCAATGTTCAATCTGCGCAAAAGGCCTCCGGAAAGCTTCTTCGGGTACATTTTGCAGAAATCTTCAAGACCTGTAAATTCAATGGCATCCTCCACCAGCTCTTTTCTCCGTTTCCTGTCTCGTATGTAAAGGCCGCAGAAGTAATCGATATTTTCCTGCACTGTCAGCTCATCAAAAACGGCTACATTCTGAAGAACGATCCCGATCTGTTCCTTGAGCTTATAGCTGTCCGGCTTCATCTCTTCTCCGAATATTTTTATTTGACCTCTGTCATATTTCAGAAGTGACAAAATGCAGTTGATGGCCGTTGTCTTTCCCGAGCCGTTAGGACCAAGTAATCCGAATATCTCACCCTCCCGGATATCCAGTTCCAGATGATTCAGTGCGGTAAGATCACCGTATCGTTTTACAAGATTTTCTATGTGGACCATACTCTGTGGCATATGTTTTCCTCCCCTTTTTCTGTCCGTTAAACAGGTCTTTCCTGTTTTACTGCAGAAATTCATATTTCTTCTATGATCTATTATATCTTTTTCTTCTGTCTGCTCCAAGTGTTGGATGTCATTATCTGCGAATGACAAATGTCATGTCTTTCGCAAGAGCTCAGATTTTTCTTTGCAGGGAATGAACCGGTATATTATAATATAGACACATTGATTTCATAAATTTGTGCGGCGAAAGGGGTTCTCCCGGAACAGGATGCGATAATTTTAGCCGGTTATCTGCATGACTTTCGGAAAATGCTGTAATTCTGTAGTAGAAAGGGTATATTTTTTATGCGTTATTTTACAGATTCCATCCTATTGTTTTTATACAGTACTTTGACATTTTTTTATGTGCCTGCAGATCAGTCTCTTGTGTTTGCCCTCCTTTTTGCGGTGATCCTTTGCTGCATTACTTATCTGTGCAGGATATGTAGAACATCCTGTTCACGCAATTCTTTGCCAGTGTTAAAGCGCTCCGGAAATATCATTCCGGTTCTTGCCGGAAGTTTTGTGATCTTTGGATTATGTTCCCTGTGGTTTTCGGATCTTCTTCTGTTTTTCCCGCTGCTTCTGTATCAGACTTTATCTGCCGAACTTTTTCCTCTGGCAGTGGCTGAGCTTCCACTTTGGGGATTTCTGGTTTTTCAGATCAACAGATTTCCGGCAGTTCTTTGTCTGCTTGGGATTTTTGGATTCATTCTCTCATTTTTTCTCTGGCTCTATGCAGAAAAATATCAGACTCTTTACCAGGATTTCCATCAGATCCGGGATGACAGTGAGGAACATGCGCTTCTTCTTTCTGAAAAAAACAAGGCACTTCTGGAAAAACAGGATTACGAGATCTATGCAGCTACATTGCGCGAGCGTAACAGAATTGCCAGAGAGATCCATGATAATGTAGGACATGTACTATCCCGTTCTATCCTTATGACTGCTGCCTGCAAAACCATCAACAAAAATGATGCTCTTGATCCTCTGCTCGGAAATCTGGAAGAATCTCTGAATGGTGCCATGAACAGCATCCGTTCCAGTGTCCATGATCTTCATGACGATGCGGTAGATCTGGAAGATGCCATAAAAGGACTTGTAAAGGATTTCACCTTCTGCCCGGTGAAGCTTACTTATGATATGTCCAGGCAGATTCCAAGAGAGGTGAAATACAGTCTGATCAGTATTACAAAGGAAGGGCTTTCCAATGTGATGCGGCATAGTAATGCAGATTCCGTAAATATTCTTCTGCGGGAGCATCCTGCACTTTATCAGTTGTGCATTGAGGATAATGGGACACCGGGAAATGGAATCCCGGATATTCAAACTGAAGCAGACATCAATAAGGAAAAAAGCACTTCCGGTGGTATGGGGCTATCCAATATCCGGGACCGTGCAAAGGCGCTGGGCGGTACAGTCCAGATTACGCAGGAGAATGGTTTTCGGATCTTTGTGACGATCCCGAAATCTGTTTCTAATTGAAGCAGACAGATATTTCTCACTCTGCCGGAACTCTTCCCTGTTTGATCAAAGTACTTTCCCGGCATATTGGATTCGTCCGTTTTTTCTGATCTGTAATTTATTTTTTTATAACTCATAAACAGGAGATTTTGACATGAAAATTATAATCATAGACGATGATTGCCTGGTTGCAGGTGCATTAAAAACCATTCTTGAGTCAAACCCGGATATCGAAGTGACTGCCACCGGCTCTGATGGTGAAGAAGCCTGTACTCTGTACAGAGAATATCTTCCGGATATTCTTCTGATGGATATCCGTATGAAAGGAATGGACGGACTGGAAGCTTCCTGAAAGATACTGGATGAATTTCCGGAGGCTAAAATTCTTCTTCTGACTACTTTTTCCGATGATGAATATATTGTAAAAGCCTCCGCCTTGGCACAAAGGGTTATCTTCTGAAGCAGGATTATACCAGCATTTTTCCAGCTTTGCAGGCAGTCTATTCCGGACAGACTGTATTCGGCACAGAGATCATGTCCAAGATTCCGGAGCTTCTGCAGTCTTCCGGTGGATTTGATTATACTTCCCGGGATATCAATGAACGGGAACTGGATATTATCCGGCTGATTGCCAACGGATACAGCAATAAGGAGATTGCCGCAGAACTGTTTCTCAGTGAGGGAACTGTACGAAATTATCTCAGTTCCATTCTGGATAAACTGCAGCTGAGGGATCGGACACAGGTTGCTGTGTTTTATTATCAGCATAAATAAAATCCGGTTACATCCACCGTCTCACCTGCAACTGTCCTATATTACAGAATATAGATGTCTTTTAATGTTTTACTATAATCTATAATCGGAGGATTTCTCACAATGAACCGCTATCTTACTATCCATATCCCGGAAACATCTGTTCCGATGCCTATCTCCCGCTTTCTTCGTACTCAGGCTGGTCTTACAAAAAAGCAGATCAGCCAGGCAAAGTTCCGCCCCGGTGGTATCAAAAAAAACGGACAGCAGTGTCGGGTAACTGAAATAGCCTATCCCGGTGATCAGATTACCGTATGCCTGGAAACAGATGATGTGGATTCTGCACAGCTGGAATCTGCGACTTTTACTGTCAATTCAGACCGTCACAAATCCTGTTTCCATCATTCTACAGGCTTAACCCTTTGTTCATATTCTAATTCTGATTCCTGCTGTTTATCAGCTTCAACTTCCCATTTTTTTCCTGAACTGGAAATCCTCTACGAAGACCAGGATATTCTTGCCATAAACAAACCGGCTGGAATAGTCACTCACCCTTCCGGTTCTCACTACAGTGACAGTATCTCCAACCAGGTGGCTTCCTATTTCCGGTCCAAGGAAGAGCCTACCAAAGTCCGGCCTATCGGACGATTGGATAAAGAAACCTCCGGTATCCTGCTCTTTGCCAAGAACCAGACTGCTGCCGCCAGATTACAAAATCAGCGTGCGGAGGGGCTTTCAGAGAAAACCTATCTGGCTGCAGTTTCCGGTTTCATGCCTGTGGATGAATATGGATCTTTTCACAGGATCTCAATTCCACTTGCACCTGACCCGGATAACCGTCTGAAAATGGTCGTATCCACAGATGGCACGCTTCCCGGAAGCAAACATGCAGAAACCCTTTATTCTGTCCTGAAATCTACCGGCCCTGACGCAGCAGCTCCGGCTTCCCTTGTAATGCTCCGTCTGAAAACCGGCCGTACCCATCAGATCCGTGTGCACATGGCATCTCTCGGGCATCCTCTTCTGGGTGATTCTCTGTACTGTTTATCGGACATGTCGAACCATTTTTCCCGAGCTGCACTCCACGCGTGGAAGCTTAAATTTCAACTTCCATTTCCAATTGATGAAATTGCTTCCGACACCCCGTCTTCCATGTATCATGACAAAAATGCAAAAAAAGAAATCTCCCTGGAAGCACCCCTCCCGGAAGATTTCAAAAAATTCTATGAAACGATATTCTGAAGCCATACGCCTTTTTTTACAAGGATAAATCCAATGACACATTTCATCATATCCGCAGCCTGGACCATTGCATAGATCACAAGTACAGGCAAACCTGTAAAACGGCTTAAGGTAAATGCGATCGTCACACTTACCACCCAGATAAACACACTGTCAAATAGAAATGTAACAATGGTCTTTCCGCCGGAACGCAAGGTAAAATACGTTGCATGCAGGAATGCATTCTGCGGCATGAAAAATGCTGTGATCATAATAAAATATTTCGCCAGAGTACGTGCCTCAACATTGGTATTGTAAAGCCTTGGAAACAGTGGTGCCATCACAAACATCACGGCTGCCACGCAGGTACAGCAGAACACAGAGAATGCGATCATCTTGTTGTCCGTATCTCTGGCTTCCTTCATCTTACCTGCCCCCAGAAGCTGTCCTACAACAATGGCTACCGAATCTCCAAGTGCGATAAATACGATATTAAATACATTGTTGATGGTATTGGAAATATTTAATCCCGCAACCACGTTCAATCCACGGACTGAATAACACTGTGTCAGCATGGCCACTCCGGCTGCCCATAAGGTCTCATTCAGAAGCAGCGGGGTTCCCTTAATAAGTATCTTCTTTGTCAGGTTCGCCGGAACCTTTAATGTTGAATACAGCCCCTGTGCAAAAATATTCTTTTCTGTATGCTTATGTGTCCAGCTCAGGACAATGCAGGCTTCCACATATCTGGAGAGCACTGTGGCAACAGCCGCACCTCTTACTCCCATTTCCGGGAATCCGAATTTTCCATAGATCAGAAGATAATTAAATATCAGATTGATCAGCACTGCCACAATCCCGGCCTTCATTGGAAGTACAGTCTCACCGCATTCACGTAAAGTACTTGCATAGACCTGCACCATCATAAATGGCGGAAGTCCCAGAAGCATGATCCATAAATACTGTTTCCCATAAATAAGAGTATCCCTGATTTCCTGTGCGGTTCCGTCACCTTTTAAATACATGCTGATCAGTGAACCCCCTGCTGTCAGAAACAGTATAATGGTGATCGCTGTCAGAATCACTGCCATCCACAGTTTATAACGAAGTGTCTGGCGGACACCCTCATGATCCTTCTGTCCGAAATACTGTGCTGTAAAAATTCCCGCTCCGGACACCCCGCCGAAAATGCATAGATTATATACAAAGATCAGCTGATTGACAATCGCTGCTCCAGACATTTGTTCTGTACCGATACGACCGATCATAATATTGTCCAGAAGACTGACAAAATTTGTGATTCCGTTCTGTACCATGATCGGTACCGCAATAGACAGGACCATCAGATAAAATCTCTTATCTCCTACGAACTTTCGGAAAAAAGAAGATTTCTCTTTTACCTTCTCCATAAATTCTTCCTCCTTGTTTTTCGTTTTCCTTCATCCAAAATTCTCCACAAAAAGAAGACTGCCCACCCGAAACAGTCTTCCCTTTCGTAAGCGTTGTAGCTACTACCTTACTACAAACTTCTTTTATTTTCAATAGTCTTTATAACGATAAATTCCCGTTTTTTTGTATCTTTTTACTCCACCATATGACTCTCATCTGCAATATATTCGAAGAAGTCAAAGTCCGCACATTTTTTGTGGAGAATGCGGTCTGCACAGGTGATTCCAACCATGGTTCCTGTAAATTCTCCGTACTTACAGTACTCATCAGAAAATCTTGTGGTGTCAAAGATACGTCCGATCTTTTCATAAGTTTCTCCGTCATAGCTCCACTCAAACCAGGATTTTCTTCCCTCTATATAAAGTCTCAGATAAACTGGTTTATCTTCTACCGGAATTCTGGTGTTCAGAAACTCTGTTTTTTCTCCGTTTTCCAGATGGATGATGGACAACGCACTCTGTCCCAGGGTTTCACTGTAATATTTACGAAGATTAATGTAATTCATGTTGTCGTAATACAGGATCAGACCTGCGCTGTGCTGATGTACTTCCGGTGTGAATTCCATCTTTGTGGTGATCCGCGCATATACACTTGTAAGCTTTCTGGCCAGGATACTTACTTTGTTGAGAGATGTTCTGGATTCCTGTCCACGAAGACGCACATAGCCTTTTCTTGCTTTCATATCTGCAAAACGCTGAGGCATAATCCTTGGAGAATAATAAAAGTTTCCAAGTTCATCCCCATCAAAATCATCAAAATCCGGAGTTTTTTCCACCAGATATTCCGGAAGAGATGTTTCCGGCACCTCAATCTTCGCCAGATTGCTTCCATCTGCATGCGAAGCCAGTTATCCTCAGTCCACATCATTTTCTGAATTGCAGTTTCTCTTCCAAGTGTACAGCGGAGCTCCGGTACAAACGGTCTTGCACAGAGATGTACCAGATACACTTCTCCGGTAGGAAGCTCCACATAGCTTCCGTGTCCGGATTTCTGAAGAACAGAGTCCGGGTTATAGTACTTTGGTTTCAGATGATCCGGATCCTGGCGCTCATAGGATTCTCCCGGAACGCTGGTAACAATCGGGTTCTTTGGATCTTTTTCATATGGTCCCCATACATTTTTGGACCGTCCCATTGTCACGCAGTGATTATAACCTGTACCGCCTTCTGCACACATAATGTAATAATATTCCCCACGTTTTGTAAGATGCGGTGCCTCAATGCATCCCCGGTCTGTACCACCTCGCCAGATTCTCTTCGGATAACCGATGATCTCTTTTTTCTCAGGAGAATATTCTACCATACAGATAGCGCCTGGCTTCTCATAGCCTTCTCTTGTCTCCCACTCCAGAGATACCACATATTTTTTTCCGTTGGTATCGTGGAAAAGGGACGCATCAAAGCCGGAGGAATGAAGGTAAACAGGCTCACTCCACGGTCCGCGGATATCTTTTGCGCAGATCAGGAAATTGTCCACGTCAAAATATCTGGCGTTCATGGAATTCATTACTCCGTAAACAACATAGAACATATCCTCTTCCTCACAGTAGGTCAGGCACGGAGCCAGATTCCCTTTGCGCTTGGAAGTTTCCTGAGATCTACTTTTTCGTCATCTGTAATAACATGTGTATACAGTTCCCAGTTTTTCAGATCTTTTGAATGATAAACCGGAATTCCCGGAAACCATTCAAAAGTAGAAACTGCCATATAGTAATCATCACCTTTCCGGCAGATGCACGGATCCGGATTGAAACCCGGAAGTATTGGATTTATAATCATATTATTTTTCTCCTTTTCCGGCCGGAAACCAGCCAAAATCAACGCACCGTCCCAGATCCCAGCTGTCCCAGCCGATCCAGCCCGGAGTATTCACGGTATCTGTAAGCAGTTTATAGCTCCAGTAAAAATATCCGCTGCATTTATCCCAAAGCTCCAGCTGTGCCTTCGCCAAAGTCGCATAGATTTCTTTTTTCTCTTCTGTGGAAAGACTTTCCCGTTCGCTTCCTTCCACTCCGTTGAGCACACTCTGTCCGCCTTTTGTATCACAGCCGCATGCAAGGGAATTGAAGAGACACCATTCACCGCAGATCACCGGGAAATATTTTTCCATCTCCGTAATCTGTGGTTCCAGCTCCTCACGCACATATTTCAGATATCCCTCGATCGTCTGACTGCAGCCTCTTGCCTCTGCCACCATCAGATACTGATGAGTATCCAGAATCACATTGGAATATTTTTCTTCCTGCATAAAGTCCTTCCACGCCATCAGCTCAAAGCCGTCGTGGAGCACAACGTATTTTTCCTTTGGCATGTAAGTACTGATCCGATCGTATGCTTCCAGATAAAATTTTCTTAAGAATTCCATGGTGATCGGGGCTGAGCCTTTTGCCAGCTCCGGATCTGCCGGTGCATAACGGTTCTGCACATCCATAGTCTCCCACATATTCTCAGTTACAGGTTCATTCAACGGCTGTATGCCAAACAGACCTTTTCTATGACCGTATCGTTTTGCCAGACGTTCCAGAACTCCAAGAACAAATTCTACCTCATCCGGATTCTGTGCCCATTTACACACGCCGCTGATTCCACCGTTATCAAAACCATTCTGGCTTAACGGTACAGTGTGAAGATCGATCAGAATGGTAAGTCCGTACTTTTCCGCCCAGTTAAATGCTTTATCCAGTTCTTCAATGCAGCCGATAAATGGCTTTCTGTCCCCAAATATAAAATATGGTACCGGAATACGGACAGAATCCATTCCCATTCTTTTTATGGTTACAAAATCTCTTTCTGTGATGTACTCCGAACGATGGATTTTTATCCTTGCTTCATATACCTCCGGTGAAAGCTGCGTTGGAAGATAATACTCATCTTCCGCTGTTGTTCCCTCAAACAGGGCCGGGTTCATCCATTTCTCCAGAACCAGCCAATTTCCAAGATTTACGCCTTTTATATTCATATCCGGTACTCTCCTTTTACTTCTGTGTACGCTTTTTCAAATCTTCGATGATTCCGGCAAATTCCTTGTCCAGATGATAAAATTTCATGATCACAAGTCCGCATACATAAACTGCGATCGGAATCCATACAAAGCAGATTTTAATAGAAGTCAGTGCAGATTCTGTCTGTACAGCTGCAGTTCCCACATAGCCGCCGATTTCCAGAATCAGTCCGAGAAGTGCAGATCCTATTCCATTTCCGATCTTATATCCAAAGCTGCAGGCACTGTTTACAAGGCCCTCTGTACGGCAGCCTGTTTTCCACTCACCATAATCGATCGTGTCGGAAACCATTGCCCACATAGTTGCACCGCCACAGGCATTACCAACACCACGGATCACACTGGAAATCACAATGATCGCCATGGAACCACCGGAAAAATTCAGTACCAGCATTCCAATGATATCCAGGATAAGACCAATAGAAAATACATTTCTCTTTCCAAGTTTCTTAACCATCATGGCAATAAAGAACATTCCGCAGATCTGTACAATATTAAAAATACCGTTGATCGTACCTACCAGATTTTTGTCGCCGAGAATATCTTTTGCATAATATACAGTCGCACCACCGTTAACAGAATACATAAGGAAGAAAAGGGCAAGCATACCTGTCATCATGATCCAGTATTTGTTTTTGAAAAGTGCTTTGATACCTGTTACAAAAGGCACATCCTCTGCCTTTGTCTCTCCGCTGTTCTCAGATGCACGTACACGTTCCTTTGTTCCAAAGAAAGTAAATAAAAATGCTACGATTGCCACAAAGCCAAATACTACAAATGTTTTAGTCCATGCTGCTGCATTGTTTCCGAAGTGCTCCACCAGCGGAAGTGTAAATGTATTGATCGTAAGTGTTCCGGCTGTTGCCAGAAGATTTCGGAAAATACTTAAAACAGAACGCTCATACGGATCCTGTGTCATCAGTGCGTTCAGTGCAGAATACGGTACATTGATCGCTGTATAAATCACTGTAGATACCAGATTATATGTGATAAATACATACACCAGCTTCGGTGTTGATGCCCAGGAAGCCGGAACGGAAAACAGAAGGATTCCGGATATTGCAAACGGAATACACATACGAAGGATCCATGGCCTTGCTTTTCCATACTTGGATTTTGTACGATCAACGATCACACCCATGATAATATCACTGATTCCATCAAAAATACGCGAAACCATCATAATGGTTCCCACTGCTATCGCACTGACATTGGCATAGTCCGTATAATAGAACAGCAGAAACGCTGACATTGCTGTATAAATAATGTTACATCCGAAATCACCACAACCATAAGAAAAACGTTCCACAATTTTTCCAAAGGTCAATTTACTCTTTTGATTCATATTTTTTTACTTCTCCCTTTGTTTTATTTCGCATTTCCATGACCATGAAGCTTTGTTTTATGGTATTATACTATCATAACGATTCTGTATCTATTAGGTCAAAAAAAGCTCCAATATATAGGTCAATATTCTCTTTTTGCAGGAGGGTTTTATGGATAAAAAAGAAATTTCCTATGAGATCATAGATTATTCGGGTGTCACCAACGTTAAATTTTACACTTCTACAGACAACGGAAGCTACATTCCGTCGCACTGGCACAGGGCTGTTGAGATCCTTTATATGCAGGAAGGCGCTCTTGATGTCACCATAGAAAATACCAGCTTTACCATCCACCCGGGAGACTGCATCCTGATCAATGCCAATGTAATTCATTCCACCAAATGCACAGTTCCAAATAAAGCGATCGTTCTCCAGGTTCCTGTGGATTTCATGGAAAAATATATTCCGAATGTTCAGCAGTTTATGTTTATCTGGGATCATCATACAAAAGATCCCGTAAAAAGAACAAAACTGAAAATGCTGAAAACGACTCTGGAGCAGCTTCAGATCATTGACGATATCCGGCAGATGGTTTTATCCTGCGTTTTAACAGTCTGATCTTTGAGCTTCTTTTTCAGCTGTATCACAATTTCCGCGTCCGGATCTTTCACAGTGATCTAAGCCAGCAGAAAAAAGATCTTGACCGGCTGAACTTTGTTCTGAATTACATTGCCGAAAATTATCAGCGTCCCATATCTCTGGACGAGATTGCCGGTGTCGCTTACCTGCAGACCGGCTATTTCTGCAGATTTTTCAAGAAAAAAATGGGAGTTACTTTTCTGGAATATCAGAACGAATACCGGCTTTCTTTTATTTACAAGGATCTTATAAACACCAAAGACCCTGTTCACATAATACTGGAACGGCATGGTTTCACCAACTACAAGCTGTTTCGCCGGATGTTTCAGGAACATTTTGGATGTACGCCTACCAAAGTCCGGAAAAACACTCAGAACGCCAAGGACTGACAAACCAGCGTTCTTATTTTCGTTTAACAAAAATCTTCCGGAAGCGTATCTCACAGACTCCCGGAAGATTTTTTGTCTTAATATTCTAAATTTCTCAGTATCTTATAATTCCCGTCCATTGGTCTCAATAACTTTTTTATACCAATGGAGCTCTTTTTCTTATAACGCTTCAATGTTCCGCTGCCGTCATCATTGCGGTCTACATAGATGAATCCGTAACGCTTGCGAACTCTGCTGTTGATGCACTGACAAGATCGATACTCCCCCATGTGGTATATCCCCATCAGTCTACC
>ENA-OQAZ01000216-OQAZ01000216.1-human-gut-metagenome-genome-assembly--contig:-NODE-216-length-32348-cov-5.188666_pt1 | contig 32348 bp, 42 predicted proteins | sample MGYA00242737_ERZ504531 | MGnify/ENA primary metagenome ERZ504531 (study PRJEB26092, sample SAMD00036244) | human gut metagenome | host: Homo sapiens | study: EMG produced TPA metagenomics assembly of... | reverse complement strand
ACCAAACCCTACCCGACACTTTATTTTTCAGTTTTCCGGCCCTTGCGGACCGCTGTTACTGCGGCTTGCCCCCCTCCGGCACCACGGTGGGGACAAGTCCCCGGTGTTGTACGCCGATTAAAATTTCCTTTCGATTGTTGTTCAGACGAGACCGATGTTCGTGTTCGTATTCGAGGAATCGTTGTTCGCATTCGACATCGAAACACCGCCATTCGGGTTCGCGTTGTTGTTGCCACGATAGACCACACGGCCTATGGGGAGGCGCCACCTTTCAAATGCAAAAGTACTATTTTCAAATTATTATTTAACAAACAGATACAAAACCTGACGTCAAAAAATATTTTTCGACGGGCTGACGCCCGTAATGAACGGCGTTCCCCTGCTCGGGGAACACCGGGACGTTTTGTCGCTTCGCTCCCGCTTTGACGCTTTACGCGGCCGATCATGCAACCTCGCTTATCGCTTTAAACGCCACGGCGCTCGACGCCTTAACGAGCCGGCCGCGGAAGGCCAGACGAGAACCGATGTACGTGTACGCATACGAGGAACCGTAGCTCGCATACGACATCGAAACACCGCCACTCGGGCTCGCGACGCTGCCACGATAGACCACACGGCCGGAGGCAGTGGATATGTAGTAGATGTCGCAGTAATTTGTCGAGGAGGAACCCGAAACGGAACCCACCGGAATCACGTCCATATATTTGCCATGCGCCACGGCGGTAATCCAGATACCGGAGCTCACGGAACCCTTAACCAGGCGGGTACTGCCGTCAGGCATCCAGATGCGCCACTTCCCGGAATTGCCCGTGTCATTAGGGAGGTCCACGCCGTCCATCATGTCATATTTATGACCATAGATGTCCTCGTAGCCAAGGCAGCAAATATTATTCACCTGCGTAACCGTGGCCCCGCCGTAGTCATCCTTCTCACGGTACCACGCATACTGGTGGACGGAGTTTTCTATCAGGCTGTTCGTCACATTAGGTTGATTGAGGAGGCTTCCTCGTAGCCGATCGTGTCCGTCATCCCGCGGCTGGCAGTACCACCCGTAGTACGGTTGTTCGTGTGAGAGCCCGCGCCGCATTGTTCCTGGCTGTCACGACGACCGTACTTCGCGTAGAAAAGATTCGCGATGCGCGAGTGCATAAGGGCATCAATCTGCTGCATACCGCGCTGGACACTGTAATAGTGAAAATCAGCCCAGGTCATGCTCGCCGTAGTGCTCCCGCCGGTAATGCAGGCGCGAAGTTTGGAACCGACAACACTGCTGCCCACAACGGCACACAAGTGCTCGTCATTAGGCACCCATTCGGGTTCCATATCCTCGATCCTGTCACTGTTAGAAAGGACAACCTTATCGAACTCTGCCGTGTTCAGAATGGAGAAGTGAAGAGCAGTGGCACCCTCCGGAACATCGGCAATCAGGTACATACCGGCCTCGAACTTGTTGCTCAAGGTAGGGACGACGATTGAACTGATGACCGTGCCGGAATCGTCTGTGAAAATGCTTCCGACAAGGCTTGTACCGGGAACGCTCGGGAAACGCACACGCTTGTAACCGTCCACGTTCACCTTGCATACCGAATACGTACTGTCAGTACTGTAGCTGTTCGAAAGCGTATCCTTTCCGCTCATGATCTTACGACCGGAAAGATAACCGCCACTCGTGCCCTTAATGTCGTCAAGCGTAAGGACGTCAGCATCCGGAACGGAAGGCATGTTATCCGAACCGTTACTGCTGTAACAGGAGTAATGCTTGCCGTTCAGGTAATCATTGATACCCTTGCTCCAGAAGAAGGGCTCGTACATCATCCAGTCACCTTCAGTGCCGTCCAGTCTGGCAGCCGTGCCGTCGGCGTACTTGTTGCTGTCCGTGTCGTCCAGCGGGTAGTAGGTCATCTCACCGTCCAGGTTGTTCACCGTGGTATCAACGTTCGCCATGTTCACACCCCGCGTCGTCGCTTTTTTAGTCACTTTAGCAAGTACACGGTGACGCTGCTTCAGGATGGCGGAAATATGACCGCTCACCTCATACGCGTTGTCATACTTGTAGCCGGTACCGTTGTCAAGGTTGCTCACGTTCGCGTCATCCGATACCTCGTCGTCGAACTCGATCATCGTGTATTCCGGCTGCCGGATATTCAGTTCCGGGAAGTGCGCCTTCAGAGCGCTGTACGTATCGTCATCAATGTAGCGCGTGAGCTGTACCGTACCCACCAAAGCGCACGTGTCCGTAGTATTGCCATCGGAATCCACACCGCCCATCCCGACAAACTTATTCAGCCACGTACCGTCATCCTCGCGGTCAATACCGGTTACTCTGATACGTTCCACACCCGTGCAACGGCCCAGCAGGGTTTCCCAGTCAATACCTGGACAACTGTCAAAGATGAAGGTCTTCACCTTGCTGTAGCTTTCCAATGTCAGCCCGCCGGTGGTCAGTCTGCCCAGATATTCCAGACGGAGGCTGGTCAGTGTACCGGAAGGTGGAGCAGCGTCACGGGAGAACCCTTGGCTAGCACCACGCTCTGCACCTGCGTACCGCGGGTCTCAAGTTCTTCCAGCTTGGTCTGCGCACTCAAATCCAGCTCGGTACTGGTACTTCCCCCGGTTTTCGCCTGTGCCTGGTTACGAAGGTTGAGTTTACGTAGCTGCTTGCAGTTGCCGATGTTCAACCACCAGCCGGTACTGCCGTTGCCGGAACTTTGAAGGTTCAGTTCGCGCAGCACGGTACATTTGCCCAGGTCGAAAGCGTTTTTCAGGTGGTCGGCGGCCCCGCTCATATCCAGCACCTTCATACGGCTCGCGCCATAAACCCTCAAGGATCGTTCACCGTATAGGCACCGGTGATGGAAAGGCTCGCAGCCGCATCTTTCTTGATGATGCCGGTATTCCCTATATTCGGACTGTTGTTCGTACCGTAGCCGAAAGCATAAACCTCGTTGGCCGTAATCTTCAGCACGTCGGGGGTGTCAGCAGCCGTACGTGCCAGATAGAGGTCGATGTTGTCACTGGTGAAATTGCTCGTGCCGTACTTGGCATCCAGAAGGGCGAAACGATTACGCACGAAATATTCACGGTGCGCACGGTTACTGCCCTGAAGGGCGTAGATGAACGGCCACACCTTGCCGTACATCTCCTGCGTGGCGGGCAGGATGTACTTCAGCTCGCCGCTCTTGTTATAGGCACGGTCGCACCAGTTGCCCGCCTGCTCCACGTTCAGCATGTCCAGGACACGGCTGGTGGTAAGTACACCGCGAAGAGCCTGCGCCTGTGTCTTCAGGTCAGCGTCCAGGTTGGCCAGAACGAGGTTCCAAAGCCAGCTGTCACGGCCTTCAAAGGCATATTTCCCGGCCTCGGCATCATAAGTGTCGCGGTCGGTGGTGTAGTCATACACCAGGAAACAGTCGTTGCGTTTTCCCATCTGGTATCACCGTCGTAGTAGGTGATGTACCATATCAGGCCGTCCCACGTGCGCAGCATCATGTTCTTCGCACGCTGGTCAACGGCAAGGAAATAGTCCGTCCAGAGGTAATACGTCAGCAGGAAAGCCTTGTCGAAATAGTCACTTATCTCGTCCCTGAACTTCTCGCTCTTAAAAGTGGAGAGGTCGGCGCTCGTCGCACCGTCCGGAACACACGAGCGTATCCATGCGTACAACCGTTTCACGGCCGTACGCTGCGACTCGTCAAGGCCCGCCCATTTCACATCATCCGGAACGTTGGTCTCGGCACCGGCATCAAACACCTCCTCCAGATGAGCGTCACTTGTGGTCTTGAAAAGGCACATGGCCTCGGTATTGTTCAGCATTTCCAGAGTGAGGGGACAGGCAGGATCGTAACCCTCCACGCCACTAAGGCCGAACAGGTCGCCGCTCTTGCTTTTCTCGTTGTTGAAGTTGTACTGCCCCACATAGTCGTTCTCGCCGTCCTCCGCAGCCGCCACAAACATGTCGATAGGCACACCGTCGATAGCGGTACGCACGGTGACCGCGTTCAAATCGCTGCCGCCCGTCTCGTACTGGTAACGCTGCGGAGGGGTGAGAAGCCCCATCTCCTTCAGCACGTCGTTGAACAGTTTGGCACCGCCTGTGTTCAGCGACATGGACGAGTCGGAATAATCACTCTTCAGACAGATCAGGTTCATGCGATGCCACCGGGACGGACGGGATATTTCTTTTCCGCCTGCTCCTTGCCGCCAACGGTGAAGCTAAGGTTCGTGCCGCCCTTGCTGATATAGATACGGATGTTCTTGCTCGGATATTTCGTGGAACTGGTACCTGAATACGGATATAACAGTCACGAAGCACGAAGTCGTATTCGGATCCGAAAGGGGAGTAATAGAAGATATCAGCCGAAAAGTCCGTCTTCTTGTTGTTCTCGGCATACACGTCATCGAGCTTGTTCTGGCGCACGATACGCAGCACCCCCTTGCCCTTGGCACGCAGCTTGTCCATATCCACAGTGTCGGTATCACCCAGGATATCGTTCTCTTCGTACAGCGCGATCATCTCCTCACCGTCCACACTGTCCACCATCCGGTTCTCCAGTTCCTCGTCGTCACTCAACCGGCGGGTATAGATACGCACGCTCTTTACCTCCACGTCCGCCCCGGCGCTGTCAATGGTGATATATTTCGGATTGTCCTGGCGGAAGCTGAAGGCGTTGTCGTAGATGTCGCACCGGTACGGTTGCCGTCCACATAAAGCTCCATCAGACGGCTCTCATTGCGGGTACCCACCATGAGGGCCACCTTGATCCACCGGTCTTCCACATAATTCGTGCCCAGCTTGATCTCACGCTCCACCAGCTCGTCGTCCTCGTTGGTATAGGACACTTTCTCACCGGTCTTGAAACTCGCTTCCGAAGGGTGATATAAAGCCCCTTGCCACTGTCGAGACAGTCCACAACTGCGGTATCGCTGTCAGTGGGATTGCTTACCCGGAGGTCAGTTCAATGGTCAGCCCCGTACTTTTCACATCGGTGGCAAAGGCCGGTAGCCGATGACGGCTTTCGCACCGTTGGTCAGCTTCAGCGCCTCACCCGTCCAGCCGTTGCTGCTCCAGTCAAAACCCTCGAACGTGGTCTCCACGCCGTTCGACTCCCATGTTCCGGGGTTACTCTCCCCGTTGCTGCGACCCGCCGCGTCAAGCTTGACCGCTAGGCCGTAGGTGGCCTCGCTGATATCGATACCGCTCTCACCCACGTCGATGCGCAAAGTGTACCCGGTCGGACCGCTTTCAGGACAAGCGTCTGCGTGCCTTCCTCGGTAAACCGGTTACTGTAGGTCATCATGCTGCGGGAAGCGCTCACGGTACTGCTCTTGACGCCGTTTTTCCAGAACTCCACTTCAGCGGGCACACGGTCGGGATCATAGGCCACCCAGTCGAAAGTGAGCTTCTCGTAGCGGCCGGCTTCAAGGACCGGCTCCAGATGCTCGTCCCGTCCGAGGACATGCCCGTCGGCATGAATGAGCTTCAAACCGATGAAGGGCGCGCCGGTTCCGGCCTTCAGCAGGTCGATATGGATGCTCTCGCTTTTCAGCGTGAGGTCGTCAGTTTCCATCTCGGCCACCAGCTGGGCGGTATGCCGCCCCACGGACAGGCCGGTCATGGAAACCTCGAAACTGCCGTTCGTCGTGCCGCTGCGGGTGACCGTATGCGCGTTCTGCTGTACACCGTCCACGTACAGGCTGACGGTTTTCGTGCCGGTACCGCTCACGGCGTAGGGTATACTCGCGGAATCATAGGTACCGTAACCGCCGTTCTGGATGGTGGCCGCCAGGTTGTAACCGCAGGAAAGGGACAGGGTGACGCTCTTCACGCTCACGTACGCCTGCTTCTTCTGCGCCTTACCCGTGGTGGGATCGGTAGTCTCGGCAATGACGTAGATATCGCTCGTGCCCACCAGCAGGTATTTGGTCAGGTCAAGGGTATAGGTACCCTTGCTCACTTCCTTCAGCGAGGAGGAATAAGTGGTGGTCGTCCCGCGCTTCACCTGGATGGTGACGGTCGCTTTCTGTCCGGTACTGCTACCCTTGTCATCACCGCCGGCAACCTGGTGGTCATAGGTATAGGTAAGTTTCACCGCTCCGCCTTCCTTCACGGTTTTCTTGTCGGTCTCGGCAAGCAGCACGATCTTGGTGGTGGAGGACTCACCGCCGCCACCGCTGCCGGCCGGGATGTCAACGCTCGCGATCTCCGCCCCGCTCTTGTTGGTCAGCGCAAGGCGGACACTGCTCTCGTCGTCGCTCACTTCCGCGCTCATGCCGAACACGGTACCGGCTTCCACCTCCTGGAATTTGGCGGCGACGGTCTTGTTCTGGACGGGATTGGTACTGTCAGCATCCAGGCTCTCGTCCACTTCCAGCTTGTCGATGGTCAGATCCACGTTGCCCTCGCTGTCGGGAACTTTCTTCTCGCCGTTCACCGTCAGGCTCTTCATCGTTCCGGCACCGCCGAAGTCCTCCCAGCTCGCCTCCTGCTCCCAGCTCGACAGACTTGTCCCCACGAACTGTTTGGTCTCCCATTTGCCTGCGAGACTTCATAGGTGATGCAACGGCCCTTGTAACGGTATTTCTCATCCACGGCACCGATCGCGGAGGAAAGGACATAATAACCGCTCTCCAAAGGGACTTCCGCCGTCACATTATACGTGTTACCGCCACCACCCGTACCACCGGGAATATCAACGGAGGCAATCTCCGTCCCGGTCTTCCCCAGCAGGGTGAGTTTCACCGTGTCGTTCTCCTCATCAGGGACGGCCGTCATGCCACCGACCAAACCGTCGTTCACACCGGCGGCGGCATCCTCCGCCTGTTTCGCAGCCGCGGATGCCGCTGCCGCGGCGGAATTTGCAGTTTCAGCAGCCTGATTGGCGGTACCGGCCGCATCAGACGCCATACCCGCAGCTTTATTCGCCAAAGCCGCAGCATTATCCGCTTTCGTGGCAGACGCATTCGCCGTGGCAGCGGCATCATCGGCCGGTTTACGCAAAAGGGTAAGCGGAGCACTCACCAGCTCACTGCCGCGAAGGGCGGGGAGACTTTTGATATTGTCAAGGGAGCTGACCTCCACAAGTTCATCAACGCTCTGGCTCTCGGCCTTGATAGCGTTCAGGATCTCCTGTTTTTCCGCATTTGTCATGGCTAATCCTCCATTACCCTTCTATCTGTTTCACTATTTGGGAATAACAGCCCGGAGTAAGACCGGTAACAGCTTCCTTTATCAAAACCGCATCCTCCGATGTCAGATCCACATCCGCATCGGAACCCATAATCCTCATGCAAAGACTGTAAGCATGTAATTTCTTTTCATTATCCGTCTGAATATTACCGCTCGGACGGAAACCGGTACCGTTGAACAGGCACTGGGAGACTATGACTCCCATACACTGGGGTTTCTTATCAATCAACAGCACGCTACCGTCGAAATCCTTAAAATACACATTAAAATTTACTTTCATATCCTTTATTTTTAGATATATGTCATCTTAACGACAATTCCATTAACAACCTCAAGGGTATAGTTATAAGTTATAAAATCACTCTTTACAGCCCACTGGAAGGTACCTGAAACACCCTTTCGGTAACTGTATGTCCCATCGCTGGCCAGGCTCCATCCCGTACCGTAATTGTTCGACAGGATATCACCACAATACACCGCCCCGTTCACATGCACACCACCGTCAAAATAGCCGGCATAAGTATTGGCACTGATAGGATAGCTCTGACCAGAGGACTTGCTGGAGGCATAGATAGCGGCACCACCCAGATTCGAGCCTACGGCCTTGACACCGAACCGTCCCTGCGTGGCGGCATTAAAGGACACATCCACAATACCCTCCATGTCCGTTTGTGAGACACCAAGTTTCAGACTGCGGGAATCATTGCCGAAATAATCACCGGCTTTCCAGTACAACCGTCCGGAATCAATCGTAAAACCGCCGATTTTACCCTCATAGGCATACACTGTACCGTAAATCTTGGCGTTGCGCGTCTCAATACTACCGTCTTCCAGAATCTTGAAATTATCATTAGCCGTAACAAGCCCCTCCAAAGTGATATTATCGCCCTTGATTTTTACGCCGTCACCCCCAACACCTACAAGGGATTTCAAATTTCCATCACCGTCAATGGCATACAACCCGGAATATTTGGAAGTAACCATCAGGCCGGTCTCTTCCAGCAGGTTCTCGTCTTTGTCGAACACCGCCGCCGAAATCTTTACCAGACGCTCCGACTGCTCGAAAAGGGTTTTATAACGGTGTGTCAGGGATTCCACACGGTCGGTGCTCAATATGAGCATATACAGGTAAATATCACCGGTAAAACTCAATTTAAAATCACCTGTACCGTTCCAGAGTCCGCTACAGGTGTACTGTACGTACCCGTCGGTCGCGGACAGTTCTTCCTCCACCTCCATGCTGTTGAAATTGGCAAAGCCTGTCTTATCCACACCCACAAACTCCACACGCAGCGTGCCGGCTTGGCACAGCGGTAAAAGAAAGTCAGGAACACCGGGACGGCTTCCTTCTCCCCACTGTCATTTTCAGGCATGGAGGGAATACTTTTCAGGTTCTCACGTTTCTGGAGGATGTACTTGTTACGAATCCGGACAACCGTACGGCCGTCATCCTCGGTCACGCTCGCGCTGTCACCCTTCCTCGTCAAGACGTTACCGTTCGCCCAGATCCACCGGTTGCCCACAAGGAAGAACACGGTCTCGTTCTCCGTGTTCCACTTCATAAGCCGTCATCAAAGGCGGGGTTATTCAGGTAGCCGCGCTCGGTGGCGAAGTCATTCCGCAGGGCGGTGACGGAACTGACGATTTCCCCTCGACTATCTCGAACTTCGTCTTGATATCCTCGCCCGTTACCAGAAGGAACGTACCACGCAGGTAGCGTTGTCGCTGTACAGGCCATCACCGTGAGGCTGGTTGTCTGAAGGGAACCAGTCGTCACTGATACCGTCAAGGTTGCCAGACGGGCACGCAGGCAGCCGGTGAAGTTCTTCGCCTTCACCACGTCCATCACGTCCACACGGGGCTGCCCGTCCTCGGTGGCGGAGATCAGGATCAGGTTCTGGCGCAACGGATTCTCCGTGTTGCCCATCAGCACGCACTCGTCACCAGCCTCCGGAAGGGAAGCGCCGAACTCGTCCTCGCCCACGATGATGGACCACCCTCCACGCCGGTCACCTCAACCCAATAGCTTTTCAAATTCCCGCCGCTGAAGGTCTGGCAGCGCATGAGGTCATGGGCCACGAAAGTGTTCTCCTGCTCGAAGGTGATCCTCCAGTAACCGCCCTCAAGAACAGCGGTCTTTATTTTCCCGTTGGCGGCACTGACACAAAGCTGGCCGCCGACGCTGCGTACCTTCTCGATAAGCAGCTCCAATACTACCATGACCTGGCGTACCGTCAGCTTGTCGATGGTCAGATGGGACAAAGCGTCCTCCATCCAGAGCCGCCAGCCCTCACCGAAAAGACCGTCCACGAATTTCGGACTGCGAAGAAGCTCACGCACGACAAGGGTCAGCAACTCGGCATTGCCCTTGTCATCAATACCCGCATTATCCTCCTGTCCGAAAGAGGCTCCCGCTTCGAAGGTGATCTTCCCCTTTGCACGGTCATTCTTTTTTTTGCTGATGTGTTCCGCCTGGCTTCTCCGCGCAGAAAAAAGATTGTTGTCCGTAGGCAGTGTCTTGTCCCAGCTACGGATAATGTCAGGAAGCGCGGTACCCTCCGCCTTTGACTTCGTATAGTTTTTCAGTTCCCCGATACTGTCATTCACCCGTTCAAACGCACCACTATGCAGGGCATCGCTGATCTCGATGTCCATCTCCCCGGGTTGGTTCACCTTCCGGGTAATTTTCGTGATACGGCTGCTGCGATAACCGGTTTCGGGGAAATACTCCTCGCTTTCAAGTCTCACACGGCGGCCTACGGACAGGGAAACACCGTTCTCCTCAATCCACACATGGTCAGTCGGGGCCTTGTAAACGGCAAGATCCTGCCAGTGTTCGGTATTGAACTGTTCCACCGCCGTAAGAAACTCCTCCTCGGCAAGCGGGTAATATTCGTCCGGCATACGGATATTCCAGAGAATATAACGGTCACCGGATTTCGGGACAAGTTTGCCGCCGGGGAGTTGCGTGTCATCATCATAGGGCCATATCGTAATAATCTCGAACTCACGGGTGGCACTGTTGAAATTCACCTCGAAACAGTGGTCCTCACCCTGCCCCAGTCCGGAAAGGTCACCGTCCTGGAACGATACACGTTTGGTCTCGTCGGGCAGCTCGTAATCGTTCGGATCGAAGTTCAGGCTGTCGTCCCTGAAATAATAGACCGTGAAAGGGTTGCCGTCGTCATCTTTCACATCTTCGCTGCGCACACTGCTGACAGCCCCGATCCTGCGGGGATAAATGCCGCTGAAGGCGTCTTGCTCGTAACGGTCATAGATGCCGTACTCCTCCGTATGTATCTCGACATATTGCCTGCCCCCCGGAAGCATCAGGCGGCTATGCCCGTATTTTGACGGATCTATGTTCGCGTGCTGCCTACCGGGAACAACCGGGTATAAAATTGTCGGTACCCGTCGTGTCGCGTTCGATTCCGGTCAGTCCCTTCCCGTAGCCCAGCGTTATTTCCTCGCCATGCTCACACCGGCACACGTTCACGGTCTGGCCTTCCACCCACCATTCAGCCTGCCCGCCGACCGCTTCGGCTATCTCTTTCAGGGCTTCGTTGCAGTACTTCCCCTCGTAATCGATGACGATAAGGTCCGTACCGTCCACCCGCCCCACTTTCCAGTCGGTGGTGTGGTTCATTCCGTCATTGATACACTTCACGATCATGGCCACGTGTTCACGCGGAGTCGCTGTCAGCGTGAACACAGGCTCGGTGTTCCCGTCGGTGGTCTCCAGCACAAGAAAACGTCTCACCAGGCTCTCGATGCCGTAAAACTTCAAATCATATACCCACTCCTGGCCGCTCTTCTGCTTCGGGGCGTACCGTTCGGTCAGCCAGTAGCGCTCACCCTCAAAGTCCACCCGGTCATTCACGTCCAGGGCGATATATTCGTAATGCGTGAAAGAGAGTGTCAGGACATTGTCACCCTGTACCTCCTTCACCTGGGTGGAGCTGTCACCCGCCTCTATATCGGTCCGTCTGTTGCCGTTGCTGTCATAGATGGTCAGCATGTCTGTATCTTATTTAAACGTCGTTTGAATAGGGTTTGAATCACATTTATATGACCGGGACAGGTTCCCGGAACTTCACCTTGAACTTGCCGGCGTGCACGCCTTCCTTCCAGAGATAGGTCAGAGGCTGGAACTTGCTGCAATCCGTATATTTCACACGGAGAGTCAGGGCAAGTTGGGGAAAGGAAATCTCAAGCCACCCGTCACGGCCTTTCTTCAGGAAATTGATGAACTCGAAATACTTCTTCAGCCAGCCGGCCTGCGTTTTGCCAAACAGGGCGAAATGAAGCGTCACGTCACGGGCCTCATTCCTGGGCGTCAGCACGGAGGAATATTTCTCCCCGTCCTCCTCCCGGATATTCACGGCCGTATCCGTTTTCGTCTTGCTCGGGGTCAGGATGGCGGTCAGGTTATCCATCCCGCCGCGCTTGTCCTCAACGAGGAACACCCCGTATGTGCTCCAGATGTCGGTACCGTTGACAAGTACCAGACCGCCTAATATCTTTTCCATATCATTTGCATTTTACTCCGTCACGATTGATTTTACGAATCTCTTCCTCTATTTTGCCAAGGTGCGACGCGCTCGTGCCGGTGTTCTCCTCGATACGGGCAAGATGCCCCTCGGCGGTGTTCATCTTGTCGATGACGCTCTCCATCTTCTCATCGATGCTCGACCAATGTTGCAACCCGCTGGTGAACATGCCGTCCAGTTTTGTACCCTGGTCCTGTGTCATGGCTGAAAAACCGCCGGTTTTGGCGCTCTGGCTCGTACCGCCCGAGTTATCGTACCCGGTGGCCGCGGCAAGATTGTCACGAAGAGCGACGGCTTCCTCGACATACTTCATGTACTCGTCCTGGAGAGCCTTACGCTCGGCTTCTGTAAGGTCATTGTCTTCCATCGCCTTGCCGAATTTCTCCCACCAGCCTTTCAGCTTGTCGGAATACAGCTCACCGATCTTGTTTGACAGCATCGCACGCATGAAATACTCGGATATGTCCTCCGCCGCGGCTGCGGCATCATACTTCATATCCATCAGGTTATCCACGAAACTGCTGTACATGCTGTCAAAGGAAATACCGGTGAGACCTTCATACAGCTGGTCGGTAAGTTCCTCCAGCTTGCCCGCCTGGTCGATGTAGTCATCCAGCTTCTCGGTCAGACGACCTCCATATCCGCCCTTGCCGGTATCCTGGATCTGCGTCCACATGTCCACGTTACTGCGCAACTTCTTCATCTCCTCCGGACTTAGGTTCCAGATGTCACCGTTCCAGCTACGCCCGATCTGACCGCTCAAACGGTCAATCTGTTCCTGTGAGAAACCGCCCCAGTAATAATTCCAGCTGTGATGCGAACCGTGATAGCCGGCCTGCGACATGGCCATGTCCAGATAGTTCGAGTTCGTCTCCTGCTGGAGCCTGTAGGCATCCCGGTAGGCGGCCACGGACTTTGTACCCTTGCTCGCCTTGATCTCCTCCGTCAGGTCCTCGATAGCCGTCTGCAAGGTCTCGTTACGCTCGGTCAGCCGGTCGATGGTTTCCTGGACCTCTTTGGCATTGCTTGAAGTCGTCCAGGAGGAAAATCCGCCCCAGGTCAATGCGTCGAATATCTTGCCCACACCGGAAAGCAGCGATTTTCCGATAGTCACAAAAAGATCACCGGAAAGCACATCGTCAAGAATACCGCTCACGGCATTGAACACCGCGTCGAGCAGGCCACCGATGACCACACTCAAACCATCCTTGAAAAGGTCTATAATACTTACAATCCAGCCGACAACAGGCACATCCTCAAGTGTTTCGGAAACCTTTCCGAAAGCCTCGCCCAGTTTGCCGTCCACTTCCTTGGCACCTTTGCCGAGTGTGATCAGGCCATTATACGCCCCGCTGATACTGCCGGAGGCAATCTGCTGCAATCCGTCCCTCACATTCTCCATACTGGTCTTCAGACCGGAGGCAGTATTCGAGAGGGACTGCCGGGCACTGTCAGCCGTTTCCTGCAAGGCGTTTATATTCTCACTCGCGGCATCGGCATTAGCCTGCGCCGTTTCCAGGCTTGCCGGGCGGACTCCTTCTCCTGTTCGGTTCCGGACTGTTGCGCCTCAATGTATGATTTCTGGGCGGCAATGAGCGCCGTATAGGTGTCCGCATACACCGCCTGTGCCTCCTTCAGGTCTGAAAGGGCTTTCTGGTAGGCAGTAACCTCGCACCCAGTTTCTTGAAACTGACCTTGCCGGAACCGCCCAAAGCCCTCTCCATCTGCTGGACGGCAGAGACAAGCGCGTCCTGACTGGCATGGTCGGCATTTCGGAACTCGTCAGTGAGCATGTATTTTCTGGCATCCGCCAATACAGGCTTTATCATATCGGAAAACATCCCGCCGAATTCACCGAAGACAGTACCCCAGTCAATACGGGCTTTCAGTTCCTGCACTTCGATGCCGGCAAGTTTGCTGTCACGTTCAACACCGAGAGAGAGCTTCTCGCTGCCGGATGTCGTCTTTTGTATCTTTTCCGCATATTCGGTCGCGATGGCGAGTTTCTTCTGCTGGAAGGTGCCGTAGGCCTGCAAATATTCCTGCATCACTCCGAACTCTTCCCGATAGCTTCCGCTATTTTTTTCTGTCGGCCGGACTCGTTCAACTCACGGGCCTTGTCTATTTCGGACTGCTGATCTTCCGACAGCGAACCGGACTGCCCCGCTTTCGCGTTGTCACGTTTCCAACCGGCTTCCTGCTTGGCTATTTCATCCTTGCGTGCCTGGTATTCATTGTCTATCTGGCGCAGCTTCTTCTCCAGCCCCTCGGTCATCATCTCAATCTCCGCCTCGTCATTCTTCCTTTGCAGCCCGACGAGTTCCTGGCCCAGCTTTTCAGAAACCTGTTTGCGGCGTTGGGCTTCCTTCTCCGCCTTGTCCGCCTTCTTCCGTTCGGCCTCGGAATCCTTATCCTCACCGGGCTTGACCTTGTCGTACTCCTTTTTGGCGGTATCGACGGCATCCTTCAGTTCTTTCGCCTTCTTCTCAAACTCCTCACGGGAAAGGCTGTTGGACGTTTCCTGAAGAAAGGCGTTATAAGCCTTGAGCGCGTCCTGGTATTTCTCTTTTGCCGCAGCCACCCAGTCAGTGCTTGAATCCGTGGGCAGGTTACGCCGGTTTTGTTCCGAAACCAGTTTGTTCAGCTGATACTTCAGTTCGTCACGGGAATAAGTTCCGGTAAGATTTTCGTCACCCTGCGTAATCTTTCCGTATTCCTTCTCCTGGACAGACATCCGGGCAAGCAGGGTTCTACGCTGCTTTATCTGCTGTGCAAGGGTCTCGTTACTCACACCGGTCAGGTTTTCGAAATAGGCATTTACCTCGTCCTTGCGGATTTGTCCGTTCAGGCTCTTGCGTTTTCCGTACAGATTCTGAAGCTCTGCCTCCTCATCCCTTGAACGTGCGGATTTCTGGACATATCGGGCTCTTTGCCGCCCGTAGCTGTCCTGGTAATATTCGGTTGCCAACCGGGTCTTGCCTTCAAGTTCTTTTATCCTGTCATCCACACGTTTCAATTCATTGGCGGGATTGGATATGGACTCACCGGCTTCCAATCGGGCTATCTCTTCCTTGATTTTCTTGATATTCTTCAGTTTCTCATACTCGGTGTCGTATTTGGAGAATATATCCGGATATTTCTGTTCCAGCTTGTTTAGCGCCTCACGCCGGGCATCCGTGGACACGGCTTCATCCCCGGCAATGGAACACAGCTCCTCTATTTTGCGCCTGTGCTCTTCCTCGGCCTCTATGGTTTTCTGCTTCTGCTGCTGATACCTTTCCTCGGATTCCTGCAAACGTTCGGTTTCCGTCTTCATGGAGATCAGTGCCACGGCAACACCGGCAAGCAGGGTCGCAACCAGCACATAGGGATTGGAAAGCATGGTCCGGTTGAGCATCTTCTGCGCTTTCTCAACCAGCAGGAGCCAGTTGTAATGCAACGCCTCCGCAGCCACCGCCCAGCCTTTCACGGCCGTGACTGTCATGACGGCGGTCCGGTACACACCATACGTGCCGACAAGCCCGAGCAGGATACGGCCGAAACGTTCGTAATGCTCCACCATGTAGGAAACACCGGAAAGCGTGGTGTTGATGACACCTTCCGACTGCTGCCCGATTTCATTGAACATCATTGAAACGGCATCCTCTATATTGGAGATCTGTCCGGTTATCGTTTTGGATTGTGCCTCCATCAGACCACCGAATTTTCCGCCCTCGTCCGTCAGGCTCTCTATGACCTTCTGCACTTCGGGAAAACCGACCTTGCCTTCCTCCACAAGCTCCTTCACCTTGCTTTCAGCCACGCCGAACTGCTTGGCCAGTTCGGCGATCATAGGGATGCCCCGGCCGGTGAACTGGTTCAGGTCCTGTGTATAAAGCCGTCCCTGGGACATGGTGGTGCCGTAAAGATAGACCAGATCGTTCAAAGGGATGGAAAGTCCGGCAGCGATGTCACCCAAGCGGATCAGCGTCTCGTTCACTTTCTCCGCTTCAAACCCGTAGGCAAGAAGCTGCTTGGCACCCTGCGCGACATCCTCCAGGCCGAAAGGAGTGGTCGCGGCCGTATGTACCAACTGCTGCATCAGGGTGTCGGCCTTCTCCGCACTGCCGAGCATGGTCTGAAACGACACCTCCAGCTGCTGGAACTCGCCGCGTACCTTGGTGATGTTCGACACCAGCTCCTTGATAGTAAAGGCGGCTGCCAGCTTGCCGACGGTGTTGTTCAACAGGGAACCGCTCCTGTCAAGTTCCCGGATCTGTCTGTTGGCGGACGATGCCTGCTGGGACATCCGCTCGATCTTGCCCACGGCCTTGTCAAGACGGGCGCTCAAATGGTCCACCATAAGGAATTCTATTTGTACCGGTTTCATCTATTTTAGCTTGCTTTGAAAAAATCCTACTATTCCATCCGCTTCATCCTCGGCGCTCCGCTCATCCGCAGGACCGGAAGATCCAGACTTGTCACGGATATACCGGGGAGCGTCACTAAGCATCATGATCAGGGTCTGGTAATTCACCTTGTTCAGTATATAGTCCACGCTCCAGCCGGTGGCACTGGCAATCTGCCACACAAAACCGAAAGGGCTATGGGACCTTCATAACGGCTCTTTAACTCCCCTTCTTTCTTTGGCTCAGTCTCAAGCTCATCGGATTCGTCCGCTCGGCTGATCTGATAATAGGTATAAAAGTCGGTACCCATCAGGCTGACAAAACGCTTGATCGCACCCACCAGATAACGCTGTTCCATGAAGTTCCTTATGAGCCATGCCACCGGGCGCAAAAGCACGCGGCGGCTGAAAGGACCACGACAAAGGGTATAGGCCACCATACGGCTCACCGCCTTGCCGTGAGAGGCCAGAAACTGCATTTCCTCCTCCTTGCTGAACCCCCACATCTCCTCACTGGTGATCCCCCCATCGACAAATATGTCCGGGCAAAAAGAATCTGACCGGACATATAAGGCCGCCTCATGGTCACGCGCAGCTCCAGCGGGGATTTCCTGAAAGGGATATGAAACGCTTTCAGCGGGACGCTCACACCGATATCCAGCAGCGCGTCCGCACCCTCACGCTGGATCTGCTTGATGACAGCTTCGTCCATACGCTACTCCTCGGCCGGGTTAGTGGAAGCAGCAGCGGCAGATTCAGCAGAAGGCAGTTTATACTGTTTCCACTCTTCCGGGATAGAATCCGTATTGAATACGCCATAGGCTGGGAGCCGTCTTCCGGCATGGCCACTTCCAGCGTGCATTCGATTTTCGCCGTTTCTGTCAGGGTCAGCTTGCCGCCGAGATTGGAAAGTAGCGTGCCATTGGGAATCAGGATGCTCTGCCCCGAAACAAGGGCTATTTCCCACGGACCGGTCAGCAACACGGCTGCCGTCGGGGCCGTCCAACCAATCGGGGTTTTCTTTTCCGAGTCCTCTTCCTTGTAGTGCATGGTACCACCCAGCAAGCTATGCAGGTTTTCGTAGTTCAGCTGGATAACGTTGAACGTGGGGGCGATGCTGCCATTCGACTGGGGAATGATAAGCACCGGGGTTCCCGGCACCTGCTCCGCCTCGATTTTGGCGGATTCGGGTTTCTGCCCGCCCATGTCAAACGAATTCTTCTCTATGTAACCCACCACAAAGTCCTTGTATTTCACGGCACCGACGCCGTACATGAAATTCTTATTCATTGTTTCTTGATTTTGAAAGTTAATACTATGCCGGCAACACATCCGGTTATAAAAGCGGCCAGCGCTATTTTAACGGGACTAAAGCGACGTTCAAATTCCGTTTCAACTGTGAATGAGTCCTCATGTGTCTCATTACGGATACGGGTCAGTTCCTCCTCATAACACAGTACCAGCCGCTGGAGGCTGTCGCAGGATGCCTCCGCTATGATATTGCCGGCCGCATCGCTCTTCACCGTCAGGCCCGCCTGCCCGTTCCTGGAATGGTAGGACGAACCGGAGGGAAGTTTACGGAGGCTGTCCGGAGGGATCGTCAGGCTCACCGCCGATTTCGGAATCCCCGCCATCAACAGCCCCCGCCTCACGTTTGACACGTTGTCGGCGCTTGACGACAGGCTGCTGTTCCGGTTCACCTCCGTCCTGCTCTTTCGAGTACTCGCGCATCCCGTAAAGAACAGGACAATCATCATGATGCCTGCAACTGTTGGCAGTATCAATGGCTTTCCGGAGACGTGCCATTTCACGCCGGGTCGCCTGCAAAGCTTTCCTGTTTTCATTCAGTTCCTCTTTTAAGGGTTCTACAATATTCTCGATCAGGATACGGGTGGCATGTTCGGTGTTGTCAATCCGTACCGTCTCGGCTTCGGCGGTAGCTTCTCCGCTTTCGCCCTCGCTTCCCTGACCGTTGATTTCAGGGTGATGATGGCTATTATCGTGGCTACCAGACCACCGCCCAGCACCAGATTCATGACTGCACTGAAGTCCATACGCACACTGGTCTTTCAGGTCAAAGCCTATTTGCCGACATCCTTACCCGCAAACAGTCCGATGAGCCACTGGACAAAGCCCGTATCGGCAACACCATTGGACACAAGGGACGCACCGAACCCATAACACAACGCGATATACCACGTGGCATCAGCGACAAAGCCCGCATCCAGCCACCATAAAAGCATGGCGGCCACAATGCCCACACACCAGCTGACAATCTGTGTCGCCAAGCCCTGCATTTTTGGAAACAGAGCCTTGATCCCTTCCGTGAGCAACACCACGCCACCGACAAAACCGGCAAAGGTGGTGATCATCGCGCTATAATCGACTTCCGGTACTGTACCGGTCTGGGCAAAAGTTGCTGACACGAATCCGAGTATCAGCACAAAGAATAAAAGAAATCTTTTCATGTTGTTGTTGATTTATTGAGTTATACCTATTTGTTTAAGCCATCTCTGTACATCAAAACTGGGGCAGGCTTTGGCCGCCAGTTCATTGTGACCGACGATTCTCACATCGGGAAAACGACGGTGGAAATCCTTCACGTACTTCTCAAGCGCCTTTTTTTGCCAGGAGGTACGGGTGTCTGCAGGCGTTTTACCATCCTTTGCACACCCGCCGGCATAGACGATATGGCGGCTCACGGAATTGTAACCGGCCACGCCGTTGGTCACTTCCCACGGGTCCACATTCGCGTCCTCGTTATTGTTCACCAGGCGTTCCACTCCGCCGTTCAGATGGAACAGGTCGGTATATCCGACCTGCTTCCAGCCGCGGCCGCCCTTTGAGACGGGGTTCGTATGCCAGGCGCGAATCTCCGCACCGCTTACCTCACGCCCTTCAGGAGTGGCCGTGCAATGGATGACAAGATACTTCAGCTTTCCCATCACTCACCGCCTTCCTCTTCATCAACGGCCGCCTGGGACAGTGCTATCTCCACCTTCTTCTCCGGATCGGCGTCCAGGCCCAGTACAAGTGTGCCGGATACCGCCTTGCCGCTACTGTTCACACCGGCGGTGACCGTCAGAGAGCCATCGGTACCGACTGCCGTGAAACCGGCAGGAATGGAAACCACGCTGTAATCACCGGAGGCAGTGACCTTCACCTCCTTGCTCTCACCGGCGGCTTGAAGGAAAGAGCGGCCGGATCGGCAGAAATGCTGCGTTCCACTGCTTGAACACCGGAGTCTCACGGGTGTCAAGCACCACGAACTCCTCGCCGAAGGCGATTTCCGTGTCGGCCTTCATCAGCAGCTTGAAGAAGTACAGCTCGCTGGAGTTCATCCACTTGTCAATCTGGATCACCTCCTCGTCGTCCTGGAGGTTCACACCGGCAAAAAGGTTGCCGTCAGCGCTCATCGAGCAGAGCGTGGCTACGATAAGGCCATCAGGCCAGGAATTCAGCGTCTCGATGGTGATACCCTTGTAACGCTTCTTGTTGATGTCCGTCTCGCTCGTGTTCTTGTACTCGCGTTCGGTCAGCTCGTCATCGTACTTGTCGAAGTCGTCAATACTCATCAGGATACGCAGGTTCGGATTCTCACGCAGGGCTTTTGGAATAGCCTTGCGGACAGCCTTCAACTTGCCGATCATGGAAGTATCGGAAGGAGCCGGAACCACGATCACATCCGGATCTTTAGCCGCCTGGGTCAGGATACCGTTGAAAAGGTGTCGTCGTCCGAACCGAACTCGCCGTTCAGGTAATGCCAGCCCAGCTCGAACTTCACACTCTTGCTAAGTTCATCCAGAAGCGTGTTCTGCGCTTCGGGGGGAAGTTCGGCAAACACGAGGTTGCCCTTCGGCTGCCACTTGCGCCAAACATGCTCGAAGGCGCGGGGATTGAAAGTCGTGAACGCCATGAAGTCCTCCGGATCCAGTGATTTCTCCGAGTAATTGAAATTGCCTTTCGAGTCTTCCAAAGTCGGGTTCTCCTTACGCTTCTGGAGCATCTTGCCGGTCTTGATACGCGGCAGGCTGATTTTTTTCTCCACACCGGGGATCACCATGATCAGACCTTTTTCTACAAGGTCATTCCCGGTGGTGGCCAGGACCAGTATTTTCTCCAGTACCTCGCCGTTGTAATTCGTGTTTCTTACTACTATTGCCATGGCAAATGTTTTATTTATGGTTCAACTTGTCCTTAATCTCGCTCATGCGCTTGTTCCAGGGGCTTTCACCCGTCGGATTCACACGAAGGTCAGTCATGACACTACGTTTTGGGAAAAGCTTCTCCAATGCCTTTTCCCCGTTCTCCCGGTCTTTTGCCAGAAGGTTCTCATAGATGGGGCGGGTGGCGGCATCGATACGGCCGTCCTGTTCCGCATCATCAAGCAGTTTCTTACGCGCGGCAGCGTCATCCGCATCCGCCTTGTCCTGGAACACCTTCAGTTCGCCCTTCAGGCGGGTGACCTCGCATCAAGGGCCGGGACTTTGCCAGCCTCTGTTTCCAGCAGTCCGATTTCACGCAGGAAATCGTCATCCGTCGCACAGTTCTTGAACCGCGGACGTCTCTTGAGTTCGTCTAAATTCATGCTATTCTCGTTTTGTGGCTTGTGCAGCCGGTTATTGAATATTTGAAATACCTGTTCGGGGGTACTGTCCTCCGGTACCGGGTCAGCGTCATAAATACCGTCGATAAGCCCAGCGCCAGCGCCTCGTCGGCACGCAGCCAGTGATCCTTGCCGTCAAAATACATCGCGCGGATTTCCTCCTTGTCCTTGCCCATACGGGTGGCATACATCTCGCAAAGGGTATCCTCAAGCGCCTCGATCTCACGGATGCAGTCCTTCATCTCATCCTTGTTGCCGTAACAGCCGCCCTGGACACTGTGAAGCATCAGACGGGCATAACGGCTCATCCGGACGGGCTTGCCGCAAAGGGCGATGACGGAGGCCATGCTGGCGGCGATGCCGTCCACGTAGATGGTAATGTCGGCCTTGCTGTTCTTCAAGGCATTGAAAATGGCGATGCCCGAATAAACCTCACCGCCGTTGCTGTTGATACGCACGTCCACCTTCCCGGTCAGGGCTTCCGCTTCCAGAAGTTCACGGGCAATATCACCGCTGCGCACGTTATCATCGTACTCACCGATGTCACCGTAAAGAAGGATGCAACAGGCATCGGTTCCGGGTATCATATTGAAAAATCTACTCATGTCACTATCGTTTTGGCAGGTCCTTCCCTGCAAAAGTTTACGGTGCGAAATTAGGGGGATTAAAGGCCTTTTTCAAACCGCGTTTTCATCATGGAGACTTTAAAGGATTGCCATGACGCTTTAAAATGTCATCATGCGGAGCGCGTTTTTTTTCGCTCCTTTTCCTTATCAATTTTGCACGTAAAAAAAGGAGGTAATATGGCCGAACTTACAAACGAGCAGAAAAAGGCATGGGCGAAAACGCTCTACACCCGCGAGACGCTTACGCAGGCGGAAATAGCCGAGCGTGTGGGGGTTTCACGGGTGACTGTGAACAACTGGATAGGCAAAGGAAACTGGGAGCAGTTGAAGGCTTCCATAACCATCACACGGGAGGAGCAGCTGAAGAACCTGTACCGGCAGCTGGCGGAACTCAACAACGCCATCATGGGAAAACCGGAAGGGGAACGGTTCCCGAACGCCGCGGAAGCGGACACCATTTCCAAACTGTCGAACGCCATCAAGAAACTGGAAACAGAAGTGGGGCTGGCGGACATCATCTCCGTGTTCTCCGACCTGCTCAAATGGGTGCGGACCTACGATTCCACGCAGGCGAAGGAGATCACCCCGCTTCTGGACGCGTTTGTCAAATCAAAATTATCCTGACATGGCAAAGAAAATACTCACAACACAGGACAGGCTCGCGCTGGACAGCTGGAACGAGCTGGTGGCATCCGTCCGAGAACATTCGGACATCAACCCCACGGACACGGAAACGGAAATCAGGCAGAGGCGGGAAAGGCTGGAGAAGAACGACGAGGAGTGGTTCAAATACTACTTCGCCATGTATTGCACCTGCGAGTCCGCCGCCTTCCACAGGAAAGCCACCGGGCGGCTGATGAGGAACAACCGCTGGTACGAGGTAAGGGCCTGGTCACGCGAGCTGGCGAAATCCGCACGCTCCATGATGGAGATATCCAAACTGGCACTGACAAAAAAGATACACAACGTGCTGCTGATCTCCAACTCGGCTGACAATGCGGAAAGGCTACTGCTGCCGTTCATGGCGAACTTCGAGGAGAACCAGCGGATCATACAGGACTACGGACAGCAGAAAAAACCGGGAGCGTGGGAAACCGGGGAATTCACCTGCATGTGCGGGTGCTCCTTCCGCGCCATTGGAGCCGGGCAGTCACCGCGCGGTACACGTAACAAGAACTTCCGCCCGGACTTCATCCTGGTGGACGATATAGACACCGACGAGGAGTGTCGAAACCCGGAACGCATCAAAACCAAATGGAAATGGCTGGAGGAGGCGCTGATACCGACCATGTCCGTATCGGGAAACTACCGCATCCTGTTCAACGGGAACATCATCGCGCTGGACTGCTGCATCAAAAGGGCCATCGAAAAGGGCACCGAACTGAAGGCGAAAGGAATCGGGCACGTGGATATCATCAACATCCGGGGAAAGGACGGGCTATCCGTATGGCCCGAAAAGAACTCCGAGGAGGATATAGACCTCTTCCTTTCACTGGTGAGCGCGGCGGCGGCACAGAAAGAGTTCTTCAACAACCCGGTGGTGGACGGCGGCGTGTTCGCGGAAATCACCTACGGGAAAGTGCCGGCACTTTCCAGGTTCAAGTTCCTGGTGATATACGGGGACCCCGCACCGGGAGAGAACAAGACGAAAAAAAAGTTCCACCAAAACGGTGTGCCTGCTCGGGAAACTCGCGGGAAGGCTCTATCTGATAAAAACGTTCCTGGACAGGGGGCTGAACGCGGAATTTGTAGAGTGGTACATCAAGCTGCTGGAGTTTGTGGGTGGAAAAACCACCGTGTACTGTTACATGGAGAACAACAAATTACAGGATCCTTTTTTCCAGCAGGTATTCCAGCCCATCGTGCGGCGGATACGCAGGGAAAGGAAAATATCACTGTACATCACCGGGGACGAGGAGAAGAAAACCGACAAGGCCACACGTATCGAGGCGAACCTGGAACCGCTCAACCGGGAGGGGAACCTGGTACTCAACGAGGCCGAAAAGGACAACCCGCACATGAAACGGATGGCGGAACAGTTCAAGCTGTTCAACCTCCAACTGACCTATCCGGCAGACGGACCCGACTGCGTGGAGGGGGGAAACAGAATTATAGACCGCAAGGCCAGACAGTCGGAAAAGCCCGTCATTGTCACAAGGAAAAGCACGCGGTCACAAAACAAGTACAGAGTGTAAACTTCAATACCTATCATTATGAGCAAATTTATCGAACTTTCAGACTACGACGCGAGCATACACCGAGAGATTCTGGACGCACTGACAAGGGAGGATGACGCTGTCGTGGAGATATGTGAGGACCGCGCCGTCGCCGAGATGCGCTGCTACCTTTCCAGACGTTACGACTGTGACAAAATATTCACGGCAACCGGTGACAAACGCAACCAGCTTGTCCTGATGATGGCCATCGACATAGCCGTGTACCACATCTTCTGCATACATAACCCGAGGAACCTGTCACCGCTGCGGAAGGAACGCCACGAAAGGGCGGTCGAATGGCTGAAAGCCGTGGCGGCCGAGGAGATATCGGTGGACGGCCTGCCCCTGCTGTCCGAAGAGACGAGGACGGCAAAATCAAATTTCCTTATCAAAAGCAACCGTAAACGTGTAAACCATTGGTAATATGAGCAAAAGAAAGAAAGGGGCCGGAAAGATAACCCAAAGCGGGAACCTGCCGAGGCCCGGGCAGAAAGGACCCGCAACCATCATACTGACACAGCCCAGAAGGTTCGGTATAGACATAGCGGACTACATGCTCGCGGTAAGGGCTTTCGAGAATGTGGACTACTCCAGACGCTTCAGGCTGTACGACCTGTTCAGCGACATACTCATGGACACGCACCTGACAAGTGTCATAGAGAAACGGAAGAATGCCGCACTGGCATCTTCCATAGAATTCCGCAGGAACGGGAAACCGGACGAGAAGGTGAACAAGCAGATCAGGTCCCCATGGTTCCGGAAGTTCATAGGGGACATCCTGGACGCCAAATTCTGGGGGTTCTCACTCGTGCAGTTCTACCGAAAGGGGGAATGGGTGAACTACGACCTGATACCGCGCAAACACGTCGATCCCGTGCGCAGGCTCATACTGCGGCACCAGACGGACACCACCGGGACGTCCTGGGACGAGTACCCGGACCTGTTGTTCATCGGTTCACCCGACGATCCCGGGCTGCTGGTGAAAGCAGCTATCTGGGTGATATACAAACGTAACGACGTGGCGGACTGGGCACAGTTCGCGGAAGTGTTCGGAGCGCCCATCAGGGAGTACACGTATCCCACGGATGACGACGAGGCACGGCAGAGGCGCTGAACGATGCGGACAGCACCGGAAGCCTGTCGGTTTTCGTGCACGCGGAGGATACGGTGCTCAAGCTCGTGGAAGCCGCGAACAAGACAGGGAGCGCGGACCTCTACGACAAGCTCTGCGAGCGCTGCAACAACGAAATCTCAAAGCTGTTCCTCGGAAACACGCTCACCACCGAAGCTCCGACAAGGGCACACAGGCACTGGGAACCGTACACAAGGATGTGGAGGAGAAAGTGACGCTCTCCGACAGGCAGGACATCCTCGACGTGCTCAACTATGACATGGCCGACATATTCGCAATGCTCGGAATAGACACCACAGGCGGGGAGTTCTGCTATCCGGAAAAGAAGCTTATCGAACCGGAGAAAAAGATGTCCATCCTCACACAACTGCGCACGAACTTCAACCTGCCGGTGGGTGACGACTATCTCTACGAGGAATTCGGGATCGAGAAACCGGCAAACTATGACGAACTGAAGAAACGCCAGGAGGAGAAAGCGGCGGAAATCGAGGCGGCGAAGGCCCGAGAGACTGAAAAGACGGAAGAGGATAAACCGGATCCGGAAGAAGAACCGGAACTGGAAAAGCACGGTAAAGGAACACCCAAAGAAAAGAAAAATGCCCTTAAAAACGCGTACAACTGGCTGAAACGTTTTTTCGGGAAAGCCCCGGGGAGAGACGGGGCAGCTTTAGAATGGTGATGAACGACCTCTACAGAATGGAGGACAAACAGGTGGAAACTTTATTCTCGTTCGATGAAGAGGTACTGAAGAAAGCCCTGAAGAACATCTATAGTAAAGACTTCCACCCCCTGACGGAAATCGAGGAGAACCTGTTCGAAGCCACATGGAAAACAATAAACGAGGCAGCGGACAAGGGGTTTGGGACACGAAAGCCCGACGATCCGGATTATGACTTCTACCGGGAAATCCGAATGAACAACGCCGTGTTCGCAGCTTTCAAGGTACACAGGGCACAGAACGACATGGCAGCGCTGCTGCTGGACAAAAACGGAAGTTTAAAGCCGTTTGAACAGTGGGTAAAGGAAGCCATGCCCATAGCCGACCATCAGATGGTCCATTGGCTGCGTACAGAATACGACACGGCCGTCATACGGGCACACCAGGCCGCGGACTGGAGGCAGTTCGAAAGGGAAAAGGACGTATTGCCGAATCTCAAATGGATGCCTTCCACATCCATACATCCGGGAAGCGACCACAGGATTTTCTGGGGGACCATACGTCCAATAGATGATCCGTTCTGGAACGTGCACAGGCCCGGGGACAGATGGAACTGCAAGTGCACGCTCTCATCAACGGATGAAGCGCCGACAGCGGTACCGGACGAAAACGGGCAGAACAAGGCACATGACGGTCTGGAAAACAATCCGGGAAAAGACGGCAAACTGTTTTCAGACAAACACCCCTACGTTACTGAAGCGCATCCGGGAGCAAAAAAAGCCGTGGACGCACTGACCAGGCGCATCAACGAAATGATAGCCGAAATGCCGGACAACCTGACGCTGGAGGAAAAAACCGACATCGCCCGCAACAATCTCAAGATAGAAAAGGCACTCGGCGTTACCAAAGGCAAGCCGATGACATACGAACAGGCGAACAAGGGAAAGGAGAACCCGAAATTCGGAAAAGAGGAAGGATACCGCGTGAATTGCCAGACCTGCACCGTGACACACATGCTCAGAAGGTTGGGGTTTGACATCGAGCAAAACCCAACATCAGACAAAGCGCATACAATGAAATGGCAAAACAAGGTATCACATGGGAAGAACGTTTCCTGAACCGGGACGGAACAAAGCCGGATTATGACTATACCTATAAATGGCAGGTCAGAAAGGGATATCAAGTAATGAATGCAAACCGACTGAAGGAATACTTCAGGGAAAAATTCAGAGAGGATGGAATATACGAGATATATTGTGCCTGGAAAGGCGGCTCCGCACACGTGTTCTGCGCGGAGGTGACTGAAGGAAAGACAAGGTTCTTCGACCCGCAAACCGGAAAGGATGATGCAAGCAATTACATACAGAGCATGAAAGCGGGCCGTGTGGGAGTGATAAGAATAGACAACAAACTGGTAAATCCCAAAATCATGGGACTATTCATCACCAAATAAACGGGAAGAAAGTGCCAGCCCCTCCTCACCGTCCACCAGACGGCAGGACTGGCCGTCGAACAGAATAAAGGCGGGAAGACCGACAGGCAACTCAAAACCATCCCCGTCAACACAGCCCACGGAATAGATGCTTCCTTCAGGGGAACTGGCTGATAAGACAACGGAGTTGTAACCGCTACTGTTTGCTAATTCCGACACTTGTTTAGGTATTTCCATAACGCAAAAAAGGCACATAAAAAACGCCTTGCTGCAAAAGTATAAAATTATTTTTTAATTCAGTCATTCATGGACATAAAAGAATATTCAAAACTGATAAAAGCCAAACGGAAAGAACTGGATGGGCTAATGAAACGGAAGATGCCGGTTATCGCTGGACGAATGGCAAAAGACCATTTCCAGGACAACTTCCGCCGGGAAGGTTTCGTAAACGGAGGATTACACCCGTGGCCGAAAGCGAAAAGGCTGTCCTCGGGACGGACCGATGCGGCAGGGAACTACGGGACGCTGCTCTCCGGAAGGAACCATCTCTTCAGCTCCGTCAAATACATGCCGGGAGAATACCGGGTGAGGGTGGCAAACGAACTCGTCTATGCGCCAGTCAATAACTGGGGAGGAGAAGTTCATCCGACTGTTACGCCCCAAATGCGGCGTTTTGCATGGGCAAAGTATTACCAGGCTTCAGGCAAGGCTAAAAAAGCCGCCACGGGCAAAAGAAAAGGCAAAAAGAAGGGTTCTGCCGCAAACAATGAACCACAGGAAAATCAGGAAGCGCTGAAATGGAAAAGGCTGGCGCTGACCAAAAAGAAAAAGCTCCGGATAAAAATACCGCAACGCCAGTTTATCGGAGAAAGCCGGGAACTGTCCGAAAAGATAGACCGGAAAATGGAGAATGAAATCAGAAATATTTTAAACTTATAACAACATGGAAGAAATTTTTATCGCGATCATGGAACGCATCGCCGAAAAGATGCCTGAACTGTCATACATTGACGAGGACTATGGACAGCTTGAAGCCGGGGCGGAGGAGGACCACTATCCGGTAACCTTCCCCTGCGTGCTCGTCGGGAACGCCGAATCGGACTGGAATGATCTCGTTACGGGGTACAGAAAAGCGAGTCACTCATCACCATACGACTGGCCATTGACTGCTACGATGACACCCACTACACCTCCGGAACCTATAACAAGGTAAGGGAACGGCAGCTGAAGGCCAAAGAGCTGTACAAGGCCTTGCAGGAGTTCCAGTGCACGGAAGAGACCAGCCCGCTGGTCAGGGTAAAGAGCCGGGACTATTCGCTGCCGGGAAACATCAAGGTGTACGAGACGGTTTATTCCTTCACGCTGCATGACGAGTCGGCCATGCAGGAAGGCGCGGCAAGGTTTATTCTCCCGTAAAGAGCGAGAGCTGGACGGCTGTCAGGCGGGGCTTCTTCACTTTCGGAACGGGCTTCACCTCCAGGTCCTTCAGCTCCCGGCACTTGCGCCGGATAATGGACATGATACGTTCCTCGGAAATGAAAAATTCCTGCCGGGACAACACTTTCAGGGCGTCATCAAAGCGCAGGCGCTGCACCTCCGTCCAGTAATAGTAACGGCGGCACAGGGCTTCATCACGGAGTTCTATCAGGTTCTTGTCTCGTCCTTTGGCCATAATTGTGGGATACTTGCTGCAAAATTAGGCATTTAACCGGTCATTATAGATAAAAAAACGCCGCATCGTATATGAATGCGGCGTTTTTCTGTTTAGAGTGTGAACAAAATCACATGGTCATCAGTTCTGTGTCATCTTCACCCGGGACAAACGGTTCGACGCGGGTGATCACCTTGCTCTGCACCTTCACCCGTCCGCTGCCATTACAGACCGGACATTTTGCGGATAAAGGAGCTCCTCCCTGGTCCAGGTAAAAGATACGTCCCTTGCCTTCACAGCGCTTGCAGGCCATGACGTGCGGCGCGATGTTCTTCGTCTTTTCCATAACTACAACCGGCAGAATGAGGGCTCGATACGGCGCCAGACACCGTTCTCGTCACGTTTATGGAAATAGTAGTTCACCGCGGTCTTGTACACCACGTTGCTCTCACGGAAGAGGTCCATAATCTCCGTGTATTCACTGTCGAAACGGTCCTCCAGCTCGTACAGCTTGCTCACCGACTTGTAGTCCAGATCACCCTGGCGGTTACGCTCGATCATGGTCATACCGAGCTGGTACATCGGATCATCGGTACCGAGTTCCCGGCTCATGGCGTAACGCTTCAGGTAATCCACCAGACGCTCAGCGGCGAGGTTGGCACGCTCGTCGAAGCTCTTCACCTTGTTACTCCTCACTTCCAGCTTCATGTCACCGTCTACGATGGTAAAACTTGCCTGATCATCCTTGCGGAGCTGGCCATAGTCGCGCATCAGGTCGCGGAAAGAGGCGGCTTCCTTCTCCACCCAGTCACGGAAGGCTTTCACGTCATCCACGACTGGAAACAGCTTGTTCTTCACTTCAAGCATGAACTGCGCACGAAGCCCCTCGTAGGCGTCGCGACGGTTGCGCTTGTTTTCCTTCTCTTCCTGCTGGAGCTGTTTCAAAAGCTCCTTTCTGTCCTGGACGGACAGGCTTTTTAATTGTTCTTTCAAGTCCATAACTAAAAAATTAAATGGTTATTACTGTTGTTTATTCTCACGTTTGCGGCGGATGGCGCGCAGCTTCACCTGCAACGTGTCCAACGCCTCACAGTCAAGTTCACGGAACTCCATACCAGCGATACGGCTGTCCAGGCAGAAAGCGTTCACCTTGTCCCAGTCGGCCGTATTGATGCCCAGCAGCTGCATCTGGTGCAGTACCGCGGAACGCTTCTGACGGAGAATCTTCCGGAGTTCTTCCTGGTGAGTGGGCGGCACCAGCTTACGCATCCCGGCTATGGCCGCACTGTATTCCTTCAGTGTCATGTCGCGCAGACTCGTGGTACGTCCGTCCGTGTACTGGGAAACTACGCTTTCCTTCAAAGCATCGCGGTCAGATGTCGGAAGGCGGTTCAAAAGACTATAAAACACCGCATAATTCTCGGGTTTATTTAACTGCTTGCGGCTGTTGATGTCTATCTGCATGGCTATGCTGTTTTTTTTTGTTTATTTTAAGGTCATTAATTTCCTTAATCACTCTCTTTACTCTGATAGTACACAAATAATCAAGAAGATGCTCTTTTTTCATTTTTTGTACACTTATACTGGTCGAAAAATTCAAGTATGCCCATTCTATTCAGATTTTCATTAACTCAAACTATTCATACCACATCAGCACAACTCTATTATTTCACCCACGGCAGCCTGCAAAAGGGTACGCAAGACCGAAGGGTTTCCGCTATCATAGATGACTTCCACACAACACTCATGGCGTGCGTTACGTGACACAACCAGCTCGCAAGTCATATTCTCACAGAGCCATTTTTCCACTACTTTACGGACACCAACGGCGGTGACCACAATTACCATTTTTTTACTCATAATATTGACCGTGCTGTATGTTATTCAACTCTTATTCTCCCGGTGTACTGGTTTCCCCGAAACTTCATCCCCTTGGTGAAGCCGCCTGGATATCCCAGTTCCTTGCTTCTCGCGTTTGCCAGCAACAAATGTTCCCGGCTAAGGGAGGCTACAAAACCTTTGTCCTTTTCCAGTCCCATTTCTCGGGCCTTCCGGGTGACGCTGCGTTCGGAAACACCGAGCATTTCAGCCAGCTCCCGGTTGAGGGTATTGTGATAGTGGCGACGCATGATGGAAAGCATATTGCCGTTCCAAAAGATACGGGTGGAATATCCCTTATGCTCGACGAGCCGTCCCAGTGTCCGGTGCATGAAAGTACCGTCAGCAACCTTCCGGTGCTTGCGGTACTGTTCACGCTTGTACGCCAGCACACATTCATGACACCAGGAACTCCGTCCCCCATTCTTCAACGGATAGAACTCACGCATCCACAACTTTCGGCCGCAATGCGGACAGACACGTTTACGTTTCTGCTTGTTGTTATTTTCACTCATAGCTGTTTATGCTGCATTCATCAGTTCATATTCAAATTTTCATCGAACGGAATAGTATTAATGTCAGCCTTTCTCGTATAGGCCTGCATAAGCCCCATGGAAAGCAGTATATAGACATTCTTATTCGCTTTGACAACCCCAGAAATAGAGCCGACAATATGTTCAGTCTTGCCGGTAATGATTGAGCCGGCTATCTGCTCAAGCCCGTCCGGATGGTCCTCACTGGCCGCAACGCTCATAAAGGCACTAAGATTATTTTCCTTACAAAAGTTATCCACGTATTGGCAGAGTTCCTTTACTGCCTCTTTCTGTTTTTCTGTAATCATTTCAGTTAAATTTTAATGGTTAATAATTATATGTTGAAATCGCGAAATCTCTTTTTTGATACTGGCTGTACATAGTTTCCTCCCAATCCGTCTCTTCCTCCTCCGGAAGGTCATCCTCATCAAGTTCTACCTCCTTACGGTAAATCAGATACCGTGCCTCCAGAAAGAAGAGGACCACGCGACGCAGGAACTCACGGGCGGAGGCGATGCCGTGCTTTTCCATGAAGGCGGCGATACGGTCCGAACCGATAGTGTTCGTGCGGATGCTCACCAGACACTGCCGGCGGAAGTCCTTCAGCGTGCTGCCCCTCACCTCGAGCACGCGGTCAGCAATACGGCCGAGACTCTCCGGAATATGGTATCCGGAACCTTCGTCATCCGTTCCCACCAGCAGTTCAGCGGCGGCCGTCAGCATACCCTCCACGCTCATGCGCTGGGCAGCGGCCGTCTCCTTCAGGAACACGTACTGGTAATTGCTCACGTAGGTATGTATGAGATAACCTTCCGGACGGCGGAACACCTCTCCGGCGGCAAGCTCCATCGAAAGGTTGTTCAACGTCACACCGGCACCGCAGCAGAAAGCGCATACCAGGCGGACGGCAAGACGCTGGCGGTTGCCCCAGCCCCCGGAAACGATGGCACGCTGTAGCTGTCGGCAACGGCCGGATCCATCTCGAAGAACAGCACCGCCTTCTCCTGGCGCGGAAGAAGAACGACATGTCCGGAATACGGTCCATGCAGAGAAGGATACGCCGGGTGGCAGTAGAAACCCTGCCACCGTCCGTCATGCGGATATAGGACTTTACCAGGTGTTCATCACTACCGTCATGTCGGAAAAATGATAGTCGGCAACTTTCCCGCGGAACAGTTCATGAAGCAGAACGGGCAGCTTCACAACGTAGTTGTAATACTCCTTTCTCATGGCTTACTTGCTTGAAGGTTTCCAGTCCACTGTTATAATCGCATCCAGCTCACCGCTACCGCCACACACCGGCAGGACACATGCACGTCCTCGCGGCTGCCCTCTTCCGTTCCCCAGAACCAGCCATTACCCTTGCAGTAACCACACTTGTGACCGGTACTGACGAAGTTCTCACGGTTAGGCCCTTACACATATAGGCGGGAGGACAAATCGCCAGCTGTTTCTTTATCCTGCTCATGCCTGGCCTCCTTTCTGTTTCGGTC
>ENA-OQAZ01000214-OQAZ01000214.1-human-gut-metagenome-genome-assembly--contig:-NODE-214-length-32613-cov-6.221049_pt1 | contig 32613 bp, 45 predicted proteins | sample MGYA00242737_ERZ504531 | MGnify/ENA primary metagenome ERZ504531 (study PRJEB26092, sample SAMD00036244) | human gut metagenome | host: Homo sapiens | study: EMG produced TPA metagenomics assembly of... | reverse complement strand
AATTCACTGTGATTCTGAGAAGAACACATGTATTCTTCCAGATAAGACAGACATTCTGCTTTTGAATACTTTCGATTTTTACGCATGTTACTAAATAAATTGTGTCAACTTATTTAGTACACTACAAACTTTTTTTTATGACAAAAATCCAGATAGATGTCGTACTTTTGTGTCACGAAACTAAAAACATTATGATTATGTACAAATCTATTCTTCGTCCCTGGTTGTTCCGTATGGATGCCGAGAAAATTCACGGTCAGATAGTTGCTTTACTTCATGTTTATCGTCATTTTCCACCGGTGAAATGTCTTCTTCGTGCATTTTATCGTCCGAAGGCAACTCCGTTTCAATGGCGAAACCTGACTTTTGCCAATCGGGTGGGACTGTCGGCGGATTCGACAAAGAGGCGAATTGCTTTGACGAGCTGAGTGATTTGGGTTTTGGTTTTCTGGAAGTGGGAACCGTTACTCCGGAAAAGGTAGCAGGAAATCCTTTCCCCCGAATCTTCCGTTTGCCGGAGGATCATGCGCTGGTTTCACGTACGGGTTTCAATAATCCCGGAAAAGAGGTTGTCCTGAAAAATCTGCAACGGAAACGGGACGGAAAATACATTTTGGGAGTAAATATCAATACCAATGCTCCGACCGATGCGGAGCGGGCCGTGACAGATATTACAGATTTGTACGAGACTTTCAGTGCCTATGCGGATTATTATACGATAAACTGGGGCAGTATGACGCCTGAGATTCTGACTGATGTGCTGACTGCACTCGAGAGCTACAAACAGCGTTTACATAGACCAGTCTTCCTGAAGTTGCCTGCCGATGTACCGGTGGAGAAGCTGGATGCAGTAATTGAATTTGCAAAGGTGCATCATATTGACGGTTTCATTGCTACGGGACCTACACAAGACCGTTCGCTTCTGATTCATTCCGCACAGGCTGAAGTGGAACGGGTAGGAGCCGGAGGCATCAGCGGACTTCCGGTCATTCACAAGTCTTTGGAGGTGATGAAGTATTTGTCGGCACATGCTCCCAAGGACATGTTGCTGATTGGTGCGGGAGGTGTGATGACACCGTTTGAGGCAAAGGCAATGCGGAATGCGGGAGCTCACCTCGTACAGGTGTATTCCGCTTTCATCTATGAAGGTCCTGGTGTGGTAAAACGTATTGCCGAGAAAATATAAGCAGTGGCGTACATGTTGTATAAATGATGGTAGCGACCTGTAAGATATAATCTTATGGGTCGGCTTTAATTTTATAGGGAGGTTTCAGGGTTGTCTTCAAATTCTTTGTGATTTTTGGGTAGGAATCGCATGTTATATGTCTGCAAAATTGGGCTGGGTGTCATATTTATTACGCCTGAATTTGAAATAATGTCTTTTTTTTGCAAAAAAGTATATTATATGATGCTATCCAAACGACAAAAAATGATAACGGCTCTCATTGCAGGAGTGGTGGCAGGCGGTGGACTGTACTTCCTTTACCTCTTGAGAGCACATACGTATCTCACCGACGAGCCTTCGGCTTGTGTGAATTGCCACATCATGTCACCTTATTATGCCACTTGGATGCACAGCTCTCATTCGCGAAATGCGACGTGTAACGACTGCCATGTGCCACATGAGAATTTTGTGAAGAAGTGGACGTTCAAAGGGATGGACGGCGTGAAGCACGTGGCTGCTTTTCTAACCAGTTCGGAGCCTCAGGTCATTCAGGCACATCCGGCCAGTTCACAGGTCATCATGAATAATTGTATCCGCTGTCATGAACAGTTGAATACGGAACTGGTAAAGACCGGCCGCATAGACTATATGATGTCGGAAGTGGGAAAGGGAAAAGCCTGCTGGGATTGCCACCGCGATGTGCCCCATGGAGGAAAGAACAGTCTGTCGTCCACACCGGCGGCCATTGTGCCACTACCGGATTCACCAGTTCCGGAATGGTTGAGAAAGATGAAAGAATAATTTAAAACTTGTATAGTATGATTCATAATTTTAAATCTTGGCAGGGATGGCTGTTGTTTGGTGCATCAATGGCCGTCGTGTTTTGTTTAGGACTTGCCGTGTCTGCGTTGTCAGAGCGCAGGGCCGAAGTGGCAAGCATATTTAATAACCGGAAGAATCCGATGAAAGGGATTGTGGCTCAGAACGAGAAATTCCAGGGAGATTTCCCGAGAGAATATCAGACTTGGACTGAAACTGCCCGTACAGATTTTGAAAGTGAATTCAACGGAAATGTGCAGGTGGATGTGCTGGCACAGCGGCCGGAGATGGTGATTCTTTGGGCAGCTATGCCTTTTCAAAAGACTATGCCACTCCTCGTGGCCACATGCATGCCATTGAAGACATTCGTGCCACGTTGCGAACAGGAGCACCTCAGGGTGAAAAAGACGGCCTCAGCCTCTACTTGCTGGACCTGCAAGAGTCCTGATGTACCGCGCATGATGCAGGAGATAGGGTAGATTCATTCTACAATAACAAGTGGGCTGCTTTCGGCGATGAGATTGTGAATCCGATAGGCTGTTCAGATTGTCATGATTCAGAAACAATGGATTTGCATATTAGCCGTCCGGCCCTGATTGAAGCTTTTGCCCGTCAGGGAAAAGACATCACAAAAGTCACTCCTCAGGAAATGCGCTCGCTGGTGTGTGCACAGTGTCATGTGGAATATTACTTTAAAGGAGACGGCAAGTACCTCACTTTCCCATGGGACAAGGGCATGACGGTAGAGGCTATCGAGCAATATTACGATGAAGCCGGCTTTTCTGACTATACGCATGCTTTGAGCCGTACACCGATTCTCAAGGCACAGCATCCTGACTATGAAATTTCGCAGATGGGCATTCACGGACAGAGAGGAGTATCGTGTGCCGATTGTCACATGCCGTATAAGAGTGAGGGAGGAATGAAATTCAGTGACCATCACATCCAGAGTCCGCTTGCATGATAGACCGTACGTGTCAGGTGTGTCATCGTGAAAGTGAAGAAACATTGCGCAATAACGTGTATGAACGTCAGCGTAAGGCCAATGAGATCAGAACCCGTCTGGAAAAAGAACTGGCTTCGGCACATATCGAAGCTAAATTCGCCTGGGATAAGGGAGCGACAGAGAATGAAATGCAACCGGTATTGAAACTGCTGCGTGAAGCTCAGTGGCGCTGGGATTTTGGAGTAGCTTCTCATGGAGCTGCTTTCCATGCACCTCAGGAAATTCAGCGAATCCTGTCGCATGGACTGGACAGAGCACTGCAGGCCCGTCTTTCTCTTGTCCGTATTCTGGCTAAGCACGGTTACACGGAGAGTGTGCCGATGCCGGATATTTCTACCAAAGAGAAAGCGCAGGAGTCATAGGTCTGGACATCCCGGCTGAAAAAGCTGCTAAAGAACGTTTCTTGAATGAAACGGTTCCGAACTGGTTGAAAGAAGCAAAACTGAAGGAACGTATCATTTAAGTGTTATGTGGAAAAATACTTGGGGGATAAAAGAAGGAATAATGACCTGTGCGGGATTGCTCGTCATAGGTCTTATTCTTCATTTGATGACGGGTGGAGTAGACTGGAACAGCTTTTCCTGGCCATTGAATTTGTGTGTGGCAGTGGCTTACCTGGTGGGGCTGGTGGCATTGTATTCTTTGCGGAAAAAGCTTTATTTCGTGCGCTGGGCCATGTCGTACAAAGCGGCGATTCCTTCGCTGGCAGCTGTGTCGGTCCTTACATTCTGTATGGGTATGATTAAGCAGGTCCCGGGACATGTACCTGCTGAGGGTATTTCCATGTTTAACCGCATGATTTCATGGTGGCCTTTCGTGTTGGAGTATTTTTGGATGACGTCCATCGTAGGACTGGTATCGCTCAAGCACCTATTTTCATTTCGGTTTCAGAAGATACCGTTTCTGCTGAATCATTTTGGGTTATTCGTGGCGTTGGTATCTGCTACACTGGGTAGTGCCGATATGAAACGGTTGACGATGAATACACGTGTGGGTCAGGCTGAATGGCGTGCTACGGACACGAACGGCAGTTAACCGAGTTACCACTGGCCATCGAACTCAAGAATTTCAGTATAGAAGAATATCCTCCCAAGCTGATGCTGATAGACAATGCTACCGGAAGAGCTTTGCCAGACAACGCACCTGCTCATCTGCTTTTGGAAGAGGGTGTCAGTCAGGGTGTGTTGCCCGGATGGAATATTGAGGTACGTAACAAGATAGATATGGCTGCCTCCGTGTCAGGAGAAGATACGGTGAGGTACGTGGAATGGCCGAGCATGGGAGCTACGTGTGCCGTCCATGTCAGGGCTACTTCTGCTGATGGAAAGCAGATGGCAGACGGCTGGGTAAGCTGCGGAAGTTTTCTGTTCCCGTATCAGCGCTCCGGCTCGATAGTGTCTGCAGCCTGGTGATGCCCGACAGAGAGCCACGGCGCTTCTCGTCTGAGGTGACAATTTATACAGAGACAGGAAAAAAGCTTGAGCAGACAATTGAAGTCAATAAGCCGGCGAAAGTGGAAGGCTGGAAAATCTATCAGTTAAGCTACGATGAGGGCAAAGGTCGCTGGAGTGATGTCAGTGTGTTTGAACTGGTGTCAGACCCATGGCTTCCGGTAGTTTATGTGGGAATTGTAATGATGATGTTGGGGGCTGTATGCATGTTCGTAACGGCCCAGAAGAATAATAAGTGTTGAGAAGAATATGCTGAATTGGGACTGGTTTAGTTATTTTGCCCTGGTGGCTGTGCTGTGCTGGATAGCTGGTGCATGGAGTGCCTTTAAGGGGAGTCGTCTGCGCGCATGTGCGTGTACGGTGTTAGGGCTTGTGGTGTTTGGTACATTTATCAGCTTGTTGTGGCATTCACTGGAGCGTCCTCCTCTGCGTACGATGGGAGAAACCCGTTTGTGGTATTCGTTCTTTTTGCCTTTTGCCGGACTGATTACTTACATAAGGTGGAAATATAAATGGATATTAGGATTTGGCACATTGCTGTCGGTTGTTTTTATCTGTGTGAATATTCTGAAGCCGGAGATACACAATAAAGCGCTCATGCCTGCCTTGCAGAGTCCCTGGTTTGCTCCTCATGTCATTATTTATATGTTCGCTTATGCCATGCTGGGAGCTTCTGCCGTGATGGCCATTTACCTGCTCTGGGTCAGAAAGAACCGGTGTGACGAGAAGGAAATGGCCTTATGTGATAACCTTGTATATGTCGGACTGTCGTTTATGACACTGGGAATGCTTACCGGTGCCTTATGGGCGAAGGAAGCCTGGGGACATTACTGGGCGTGGGACCCCAAGGAAACTTGGGCGGCTGTGACCTGGTTTTCGTATCTTACTTACATTCACATGCGAATGGGGTTACAGCAGAAGCGCCGGTTGTCATTGTCGGTCCTGCTGATTTCTTTTGTTTTTTTACAGATGTGCTGGTGGGGCATTAATTACCTGCCTCCGCACAAGGGAGCAGTATTCACACCTATAATATGAACTGATAAAAACGCTGAGAGTATGAGAAAAAGAATTTTGTCTGCATGGGCGGTGGCTTTGCTTCTTGGCAGGTGTCCTTGGTCCATGCTCAGGAGAATGAAGAAAGTCATTTTTGGGCCTCAGCCAGATTCGTACAAGAGGAGAATACCGGAATGGCGCGCTGTCTCCCCGCGGTGAGGGTGATAAACCTGCGGGGTTTATCAATGAACGTGCCCGACTGACTTTGGGATATGAACGCAAGAAGTTGTCGTTGAAGTTCTCGGCACAGCATGTCGGTGTGTGGGGGCAGGATGCGCTGGTTGACAAAAACGGACGTTTTATATTGAACGAGGCTTGGGCCGCATTCCATCTGAATGACTCGTGGTTCATGCAGCTGGGAAGCAGTCGCTGGTGTATGATGATGAGCGCATCTTGGGAGGACTGGACTGGAACGTGGCTGGGCGCTATCATGATGCCCTGAAAATAGGCTACAGACACGGAGGGCATCAGCTGGATGGTATCTTTGCTTTCAACCAGAATGACGAGACCCTGATAGGCGGAACATATTATGACAGCAGCAAGACCAAACTATATAAAAATATGCAGACCTTGTGGTATCATTATGATTTCGCATCTGCACCTGTGAAACTTTCTGTGCTGGCCATGAATCTGGGTCAGGAAGGAGGTGATGCCGAAACCCGAAAGTCGGATACTCAATATATGCAGACGATGGGCACGTATGTACAGTTCACCCCGGCCTCATGGAGTCTGTCAGGGTCTTTCTATTATCAGACAGGAAAGAATGTATCCGCACGCAAGGTTTCTGCTTTCATGGGAAGTGTGCGGGCTTCGTATTCTATCAATGATAGCTGGATGGTCAATGTGGGAACTGATTACCTGTGTGGTAGTAAGAAGTCCGATGGCACTTACCGGGCTTTTAATCCGCTGTATGGCACTCATCATAAATTTTACGGAGCAATGGATTATTTTTATGCGTCCGATTTTGTGAATGGCTATGCACCGGGACTTTCTGACACGCAGATAGGAGTAGGTTATAAGGTATCTTCTTCTGTATCGATGGGACTGAATTATCATTATTTCGCCACAGGTGTGAAGCTGGAGAGCCTGAACCGTACCTTAGGGTCTGAACTGGATTATCAGCTGGACTGGAAAATCATGAAAGATGTCAGCCTTTCGGTGGGTTACTCGCTGATGAGAGGAACTTCGACAATGGATGTCGTGAAAGGAGGAAATCACAAAAGCTGGCAAGACTGGGGATGGGTGTCTTTGAACGTCAATCCGACTCTTTTCAAAAAATAATAGTTACGTGCGCAATAAAAAAGGACAAGGACTGTTCCACATTGAAGGAGCGGTCCTTGTTCTTTATATAATGCCTTTTATGGCTTTTCGGTTCAGTTCGATGTAATTGCCTTCTTTCCTTTTGAGGATGCCTTCTTTTTCCATCTTATTGAATTCGGTAGACAGGGCCGGACGTGTCACGTTAATGTATTCGGCCAGTTGCGTAAGGGTATGCGTCAGTTTCACGGTAGAAGTGTCTTTATCCAGCCGTTTCAGTAAATAGACCAGGATTCTTTCGCGAATGGTTTTTCGTGACAGCACGTCCAGTCGCATGGTGGTACACACGTTGCAGTTGCCTGATACGCAGAGAAAACTTTTCAGCATATCCGGATATTTGCTGATAAGATGGAAGGTGGAGTCCTTGGTGGCAGTCAGGAGGACCGATTTTTCCAGCGTACGGAATGTGGCGGGGAAACGGTTGTCTTTCTTGAACAGGTGAGGGGTGGCGAAAGCCCTGGGCGACTCAATGTGTTCGATTAAGACTTCATTGCCGTTGGCATCGATAATGTTCACCTCCAAGGTTCCTTCAAGCAATACATACAGATTACAGCATATATCTCCTTGCTCCAGGATAACCGTATTCTCGTTGATTTCCTGAAGACGGAAGTCAAGTCTTTTTAGAATCTCACTTTTCAGATAGTCCGGCAGTTCCTTAAAGAGTGGAATAGAAAAAAGTTTTTCCTTGTAATAATCGTTGAATGGTATGCTTTTCATTATCTGTCTTTCTGCATTTTCTTTTGCAAAAATATGTTTTTTGTTTATTACTTTCAATAGAAAGGCAGGATTAATCTGTTTTTGTGGGAGTGTTAATTAATCCCCTTGTCATAAATCTTACATGCAGATTGACTGGCGAGCCGTATTTTTGTGAAACAAATACAAAGGAAAAATCTGAATAAAAGGAATTACAGATGAGAAAAGCAAGTAGAGAAATGGATAGTCAGTGGGCTTTGGAGGTTATGCGCAAGGCCCCTTACATCACGGTCAGCTTTACCCGGGTCGACGGAAGTGCATACGGGGTGCCGCTTTCACTGGCTTGTACAAGTGATGACGTGTGGTATTTTCATTGTGCTCCTGAAGGGGATAAGCTGGATGCCATTGCCGTGCATCCGGAAGTATGTCTTTCGGCGGTTACGAAGTGCCAGCTACTGTGGGGCCGAAGGACGGCACGTTTACACTTCAATATCGTTCGGCCATCGCTTTTGGCAAGGCGGAACGGGTGACGGATACGGAAGAGAAGATTGAGGCGCTTCGGGCCATCAGTCAACGTTTCCTGCCCAAGCACATGGATGCGTTTGATGAGGCGGTGCAGAGAAGCCTTTATCGTACGGAGGTGGTACGGATTACTTTATTAAGCCCTCCCACCGGCAAGCGTAAGCAATATGACAAGAATGGAGATGAAATGAAATACGGCAGGATGGAATGACTTTGCCGCAGGCTATATCGTAAAATGTAAAGGATGATGGAACTGTTTGATGTGTATTCGGTTTTTCCCGTGAATATCGTAAGGGGAAAAGGTTGTGAGGTATATGACGAGAAGGGGCAGGCCTATCTTGATTTGTATGGCGGACATGCCGTGATTTCGGTGGGACATTCGCATCCGTATCTGGTGAAGTGCATGAGTGAGCAGCTGCAACAGCTGATGTTTTATTCGAACTCGGTGGTGAATAAGTTGCAGAAAAGACTGGCTTATGAGCTGGGTGAGCTGTCGGGGTATCCTGATTATCGGGCGTTCTTTGTCAACTCGGGAGCAGAAGCCAACGAAAATGCCCTGAAACTGGCTTCGTTTCATACGGGGAAAAAACGGGTGGTGGCTTTCAGAAACTCTTTTCATGGGCGTACGTCGGCGGCTGTGGAAGTGACGGACAATCCTGCCTTCATGTACCGATTAATACGAATCATAACGTGTATTTTGCAGACTTGGATATAAAGGAAGTGGAAACGGAGTTGGCCAAGGGAGATGTGTGTGCCGTAATTCTAGAAGGAATTTCAGGGGTAGGGGGAATCCAGGTTCCCGATGAGGACTTTCTGCGGCAATTGAGGGAACTGACGAGACGTTATGGGGTGGTATTGGTTCTTGATGAAATACAGTCGGGCTATGGTCGTACGGGGAAGTTCTTTGCTCACCAATGGGCTGGCATCAAGCCGGACCTTATCACTGTGGCCAAGGGTATAGCTAACGGATTTCCTTTTTCGGGAGTCTTGATTAGTCCGATATTTGCCGCCCGAAAAGGAATGCTCGGTACGACGTTTGGTGGCAATCATTTGGGATGCGCCGCAGCCCTGGCTGTGCTGAAAATTATCCGCGAGGAGAAACTGATAGAGAATGCTCTTCATACGGGAGCGTATCTGATGCAGCGGTTGCAGGAGCTGGACTCTCCGCTTATAAAAGAAATCCGGGGACGTGGACTGATGGTGGGGGTGGAACTGACCGTGCCGGTGAAAGGGGTACGCGAACCCCTGCTGTTTGAGGAACGGATTTTTACCGGCTATTCCGGGCTGTATACATTAAGAATACTTCCTCCACTGGTACTTTCAACGAAAGAAGTGGATATATTTGTAGGGAGTTTGAAGAAAGTGCTGGATGGATATTATGAAAATAGCAGATAAGCTTTATAAAGTTTTCGTTGTTGCGGGTAGCGAACCTTTAGGAACAGCGGGGATTCAGGCCGATATGAAAGCCATCGTGGCTTGTGGAGGGTATGCGGCAGGAGCAGTGACATGTATTGTAGATGAGGACACAACTCATGTAAAAGGAGTACACTTGATACCGGCAAATATGATTGCAGGACAAATCCGTTCTTTCCTTGGAGATGTGGGGGCAGATTGCATAAAAATCGGTATGTTGTATTCTAAAAATATCATTCGGCTTGTTGCAGGCATATTAGATGAATATAGCTCGATTCCAGTTGTCGTTGATCCGGTCATGGTTACTTCTTCGGGTGATAAATTGTTGGAAGAAGATGCGGTGCAAGCTTATAAAGATTACTTATTCCCTCGTACTTCTATCCTAACACCGAATAAGAAAGAGGCTGAGTGGTTATGTGGAAAGGAATTGAATGAGGGTAATATAGAGGAATGTTTGAAGGATTTGAGCCGCTGGGGAAATAGCGTAATTATAAAGTCGGTGGAGAACCGTGATTTCTTTATCGATTATTATTATAATCCGGTGGAGAAGGTGATGAAGGTTTACAAGAAGGAAGGAATTCGAACCCGAAATGTAAATGGAACTGGAGATAGTTTTGCTTCTGCAATAGCGACTTTTTTAAGTAAAGGTTATGGAATTGAGTTTGCTGTTGCTGAAGCAGAAAGGTTTATTCAGCAGTCCATTGAGTTAGGAGCCCGCTTTAAGTTTGGAAAAGGATTCGGCCCTGTATATCCTTATTATGAAGTACAAGAATAAATGTGTAACAATACGAGAATAATATGAAAACAACTGAATTTATCGGGGCTGCGGAACGGCAGCTTTATGAACTGGCAAGCAGAATGGTTGCCTATAATGCAGGTGACCCGAAGCGTATACAACATTTGATAAAAGTACATTATTTTGCCCGTATGATTGGTTTGGCAGAGCATGTGGATGAGGCTACTCAATTGATTCTGGAGGCGGCGGCCATTGTGCATGACATTGGTATCCGGATTTGTGAGCAGAAATACGGAGTCTGCGATGGAAAGCATCAGGAGCTGGAAGGTCCGGACGAAGCCCGGAAACTGCTGACGGATATGGGGACATTTTCTGAAGTACAAATAGAACGGATATGCTGGCTGGTAGGGCATCATCATACGTATGACTCCATTACAGGAATAGACTATCAGATTCTGGTGGAAGCCGATTTTCTAGTTAACATTTACGAAGATAATCTGCCGGCCGATGCTATTCGCAAGGTGAAAGAAAAGATTTTCAAAACCTCGGCAGGACGGGCATTGCTCGATACGATGTTTGGAGTTGAAAACAATACGCTCTAAAAAAAAGCCCTCATTTCTGCATGTGGCAGGAATGGGGGCTTTGAAGTTATTGAATCATTTTTAGGGGCTATAGAAGAACTTGGGAAACAGAAGTTTTTTCCGTAATTTTGAAACAGTGTATTTTTATAATAGAGGTATGAATAAATTTAGCAATAAATCGATTGAAGAACTCGGTTTCTATGTATATTCGTTAGTAGACCCTCGAGATGGTAAAATCTTCTATATTGGAAAAGGATGTGGAAATCGTGTTTTCCAGCATTGTGAGGCAGCCCTACAAGGGGATGAAGTATCCTTAAAATTAAATTTAATTCGAGAGATTATTTCTTTGGGATTACAAGTAGAGCATTATATACTTCGTCATAAACTTTCTGAAAAGGAAGCTTTTCAAATAGAATCTGTTCTTATAGATTTTCTTACATATCCCAAATTTAATACGGAACAAATACTAACCAATATTGTAAGTGGACATCATCAGTGGGATGAAGGTATTAAAACCGTTGATGAGATTAATGCAATCTATGATTGTGAACGAATTAAGATAAATAACAATGAACATTTGTTGTTGGTAAGTTTGAATAGAAGTTTTGATGATGCAAAAGCTCAAGGTGTTTATCAACGAATAAATATTTATGAGAAAACTCGTCAATATTGGGCAATAGCAAAATCTCGTGCAGCTGAAATAGATTATGTGTTAGGGGTATATCATGGAATTGTACGGTCGGTAATTAAGGTTGATAGTTATGATTGGACTTTTTATGATGAAGAGAAAAAAGTCCGTTTTAGTAAAGAACGCTGTTGTTTTCATGGTACTTTAATAGCAGATTCACCTTATTTGAATAAAGATGTAAGTGATTATCCTTTTGGAAGTGGAGGGGCAATTAGGTATATTCCATAAATTAATTGTAAAAAGAAAAAAAAGTATAATATACCATGAAAAAACAATTTATCTTCATTTTATGTGGCTTGTTTTTATGCGCAGGTTCGATAGCCGCCACAGACTACAACGTGCTTCAGCAGGGGGCCGTCGGTGACGGAAAAACATTGAATACGAAGTCTTTGCAATCGGCCATTGACGCACTTCATGCAAAAGGGGGCGGACAGCTGTACTTCCCTGCCGGACGCTATTTGACCGGCAGTCTGCAACTGAAATCGAATGTGACACTTTACCTGGAAAAGGAAGCGGTGCTGTTAGGAAGTACGAGTCCTTATGATTATCCGGGCTTCAGTACCGAAAAGGAACTGAAAGTCAACAATGACCATTTTGACCAGGCATTGATTTATGCGGAAGGGGCAGAGAATATCGGCATTATGGGAGAAGGATGTATAGACGGGCAGGGCAGGGAACTGGCCCTGACGATTGACAGCTTGCATCATACGGGGGAACTGGTGGACAAACACTATAATACGTATCGCAAGCGGCCGAATACACGACCCAAGTTGCTTTTTATGCGTAATTGCCGGAAGGTGGAGCTTCGGAAGACTAATTTCCGGAGCGGTGCGGCATGGGGACTTTCTTTTTCTCTGTGTACCGACCTGACGATTGATAGTCTGCATGTGGAAAACAGGGCGTATTGGAACAATGACGGGATTGACATTAGCGATTGTAAGGATGTGCGTATCTCCAATTGTTTCATCAACTCGGCAGACGATGGCATTTGCCTGAAGTCGCATAACCGGGGAGCATGGAACGACCGGGTATCCATTTCCAACTGCCACATCATCAGCAGTGCCAGTGCCATTAAGTTTGGTACGGAATCGTTGGGTGGATTCAAGAATGTGACGATTGACAATATTCGGATTAAAGATACTTTCCGTTCGGCCATAGCCATTGAGTCGGTCGACGGGGCGGAGATTGAAAATGTGCAGGTGTCTAATGTACAATCGGCAAATCAAAACGTGAACAATCAAAAATCAAAATGTGAATCTTGACACTTTTTCAGAAAAAACAAAATGTGAATTTAGTTAACGAAAAGGAGGAAATCAGTAATGTATTTTCCTCCTTTCTTTTACTTTAAAAAACACCGTTTAAATCACATTTAAAAGCAATCAAAAAAACATTAAAGCTGAAAGACTTATACAACAGAATATATCCTTATTCAATTTTACCGTTTATTTTGACTCTAACAGACTTTCTTGTAAAATCAAATAAACAATACACGAGGATATAGACGATTGATTTTAGGCTAAAAAAAGACGCTTTTTCAATATATGTAATGTAACAATAATCTATGAGAACATAATCTCTCTAATTTTACATTTTCAGAGAAACAAAAAAAGTGGACTACAACTTAATGTAGCCCACTTTAAAACCTATTGAAAAACCTTTAAATCTTCTTCACAGCCTGCATGTACTTCCAGATCTTACCTTGTGCTGCATCTTCATCCTGGAAGAAGAACTTGTGTGCAGCCTTTAGGATTATATCGTCTTCAAGAAGCTGGCACATGTCAGAGTAGAACGCATTGAACGCTACATACTTGTCCCAGATTGTTGTTCCTGAAGGGAACGACATTCCTTTTGTTGCGGCTTCGATGTCTTCCTTTGTCCAGTGTGCACCTGTACGACGGTCGCCTGACTTGCTGAGGTAAGTGATACCAGCTACATCGTACATTGCAAAATCTTCGTTGTAATGCGGACCGTAGAAAAGTTCATGCTGTTCACGCATGAATTTCCAATATCCTTCTTTTGAAAGTTCTCCGTTCTGCGCCATTCTCATGTATTTTGCCGCCATGCACGCAGAAGTAAACATCTTTTGCTCGTTTAACACACCTGCTGATTTAGCTTCTTCGAGCATACTGTCATAACTGTATTCTTTCATATCTTTTTATTTTAATAATTGTTTAATTTCCAGTAAATCATCAGCGTTTAATCTGATTTTCCCAAGGTCGCCAAATAAAAAGTCAAGCATAGGATTCGATGGTATTTCTAAATTAAGTTCACCTTTTCCTATCTTGATATTAAACCCGGCCATCTGAGTTTCATACACATCCATTTGTCTGAAGATTGATACAGCATCATTAATCAGCATGTCTGTATCTATGTTTCCGTTTTCGTCTGCAATAAAAAGCATTGCAGCATCCACATAGCTTGATATTTGTTTGTCAGATTTAGACAAATAGTTTTTAAGTCCTCTTTTAATATAAATAGAAGCTGTTGACAAACGCGGGTGAGACGAACAGAGTTGATCTATTTTATTTTCTCCCCATGTCTGAACAGCTGTTCTTATATCGGACTTTAGCAAATCAATTTTATCGATTGTGTACATTCTTTACCCTTTCTGTTCTTTTTTCATTTTCAAAAATTCAGCGTAAGTCATATTTGAATACTTTTCGGTGTATTCCTGGAATAGCATCAGGCTCTTATTTGCATCTTCAGAAATTGTCTTTTTCCATTTTTTCAAAATTGAAAGATGGTTTTCCAGAGCTTTTTTACCTTCAGGTGAACGTTCTACAATAGGGCGCATGATTTTCATGTATTCTTGCTGCAAAATGTTCATTACAAGGTTTTGTGATTTTTGGAATTCCTCGTTTTCATTCAACATGGAAAATTCACTCTCAGACAACTCAGAAGTAATTCTGTCTATTTCATCCCATACAGGAGACTGACTTTGTTGTGGCTGAATCTGAACCTGCTGGAGCTGCTGTCTTTTTTGCTCCAGTTGTTGTTGAGCTTGTTGTAGTCGAATGATTTCCAAATCCAGATCTGAAGGATTGGAATAGCTGGGTGTTCGCATTAACGGATCATTACCGGTTACATAGATATTCTGCATAATCTTCTTTTTTTAGATGGATAGAAAAGAAGTAGGGCATCCGAAGATGCCCTACCTTAAAATCAGGCTCCAGTGGATGCTGTCTGAACGCAAGCGCAAGGATTGTAAGAACCAAAGCCTGTGACAGTCGGAGTGTTAGGTAATACAACCTCTCCAGAAATCATGCGGCAGGTCTTACGATCAGTGTAGTTGATTCCGGCAGTGTAAGCTTTTTCAATTTCGCACTGGATAAGTTTGTCCTGATAAGGACGAACAGCAGCGTTGATAGCAACTTCTTTTTCCAGGCTTGCAATTCTGTTGGCCAGAATGTCAAAGTTGTCACGCTGTCCTTTGTACAAAGCAAATGCGTCAGCGTTTTGTTTTGCAGACAAAGCATCGAAGCTGTCACGTGTAGACTTATACAGTCCAAAGTCTGCGTCAACCTGAGATTTCCACAGCTGGAATTTCTCGTTCACGTCGATTTCACGTGCGCCAGCCATAAGTTCAAGGGTGTTAACTTTCTGAGACCAGATAGTGTTGGTCAGTTCTACCACGTCGTCGCATTCTTTAGCCCAAGACTGGAATGCAGAAGGAGTAGCAGATGAAGTTCCGCCTACGTTGTTGATGTTTACGTTTTCAGGCATACCGTTGCCAAATCCTAAACCACGTCCGCGTCCCCACAATGCTGCTGCTCCAAGAACAGTACCTGCAATACCAAATCCCAAACCAGTGTTAGCTGTAGACTTAGAAGCGTACTTGTTAGCACCGTCTTCATGAATCACTTTTTCAACGACTTCTTTCTTTTCAGTATCCATACTTTCAAGTTTTAATGTTAATACTATGTTTTTAATGACACAGCAAAATTATGGCTAATAGAAAGACTAGTCTAAGATTCAGTTTTCATCCTGTTTCTTATTCTTTGCGAATATATTGCAAGTATTCCGTTACTCTTTTTTCTTATTTCAAACTTTGTGATAAGATTGCGTATTCCAGCTGGAGTTTTATGCATATACTTTGCAATTTGTACAGGATATAATCCTTTTTCTCTTAAGATGTCTACTAATATGCTTCTTGCATCTACTACTGCTGTAGACTTGTTGTTTGAAAGTATTAATACTTCTGGTACTTCTGTTTCCTCGGAAACGAAGTGAAGAATGTCATTAAAAAGTTGTGTCTTACACATAATATTAAAATATTATTTTTTTAGAATATATGAAATCCAAAAAAGTATCTTACTGCCACACCAATGGAAACAGCAGCCATACCGGTTGCTAAATCTGTTATATTCCACTTTCCACCGTAATAGTGGCATCTGTCTGAATTTTCCTTCATTGCCAGCAGTATGACTCCTGCTGAAGGAGAAAGAAGGATTGTGGCCAGAAGGTAGACCACAAATCCTATAATGTTATTTTTCATCTTTATTGAAACTTACCAAGTTATTCTACAAATTACTTTCCTATCATTATATCATGCCTAAGTTTGGGGCCGTCTAATTCCAACAAATTAAAACTTCTGAAACTTCTTCACTTAATTCAATTACCTGACAAGGTTCTGACGACAGTGGTAATACATCAATAACACCACCTGTATCATCTGCTAAAATTATATTAGTCATATCCTATAAGTTAGATGGTTTAACTATCTATATTAAGTTGGTGGCCAACACCGAGTTATTCGTCCCATTAGATTTATTCAACTTACCACCTTTTAAACCAATTTGATATTTCCTTCTTTACATAATCATATCCTATTACACCGTGTATCGCAGCAGTTACAGTTCTAAATACAGCGATAGTTCCTCCATTCCTGCATTTGTTTAAGAATCTTTTAGCGATGTTTATTTGGTTAATTCCATCTATGCTAGCCATCCATATTTTCACAGGACATGGCATTTTCTTGCCAAAATATTCATCTTCATTGTCCGTTAGTGTAGTGCTGCTATTGTCTCCATTTATATCATATTTATATGACTCATCAAGATTCTTAATCAAAAAATCTCCTGTTCGATATGCGTTAAAACCTATCATCTTATTTTTATTAAGATTCCATAGATATACCATATCACTACCATTATTTTTCAATTCAGAAAGTTGCTTATCTTCTTCTCCATTATTATATGTACCGTTTTCCCAATTAATACCATCCCAATTATAACACCATGCTACCATTACAGGGTTGATACGCCATTTAAGCTATCAAACCAATTACCATTAAAATAGGCATCATGGTACAAGTCTATAACGGGAGCATCTAATCCAATAGCTCTAACAGGTAAACAACCGCTCATTGCTATATTTAATGCGCACAATCCGCCAAGACTTGTACCTAATACATAAATATTGCTGCTGTCTATATTAAAATTTTCGCACACGTAACGATAAACACTTGCTGCACAACGGATAAACTGCCAATTCCCCATACTGACGCCCGTCTCACAATAATTATCGTTACGCAAATTAGATGGACTTCCCGTAAATTGTACTACCGCAAAACCATCAATCATTGGAGGAGTATTAGAAGGTGATATTGCTGTATCACTTGCACCATGACAATACAAAATAAGTTTAGTTGGAGTTCCATCAGATGTATATTTATTTGGTAAAACTATGACTGCTTCATCGCTTCCAAGTTCTTGCGGATTCTGTTCTTGTGTAGATTTTTCTGTATCTTCAAAATCATCAAAACCTCCATCAACTTCGTACTTAAAAAATATTGGAGACCTACCACCCAATATTTTAGGCTTATCTACACTTCTTTTGTACAATACGATATACTTATATTCTCCTGTTCTATTAGCGTTAAAAGCAACGTAACGAGCATTCCACGGTATCTCCACATTCTCAAATTTGTAGCATTCTGCATTGTCTGGTATCAACTCACCATCTGTTTTTTTATATACTTTAATAGTATCTTTACTTTCATCAAGAAAGGCAAAAGCCGCATTAGATGATGCTAATGCAAGATAAGCATCCATTTTTTCCACTCCTAACAAATCAATATACGATGAGCAGTCTAATGCTGTAGTAATAAATTGTTCGTCTCTTTCTGGAACGGTCACTTTTCCGGACGTGCTTAATGATAAAGAAGTTTTTAATAGAGTTGGATATATTTTTTGAGGATATAAGCTAAATTCTTCAAGAATATCATTTTTTACTATTTTAGATTTACCTATATAATTTTCAACTCCTTTTCTGTATAAATAGAAATCACCATTATGTGACTGATAACCCCATCTCATATATTTAGCGTCAGTTGTGGGAACAACAATTATATCATCATCGCTCTTATGAGCTCTGCTGTAATTGTCAATAAGTGTCATATCTTCTGTATATAAACACAAATATGACCAACGCACTACTGAAGAATCACTACAATGTATTCTTATTAAACCAACATCAGAGACATCGTATATTTTCGATATAATTCTGTTGTCACCTTCTATTACATTAACTGAGCCATCTTCGTTAAATGTACCAGTAACACCTCCGCTTTTTATAACTGTTGTGTTGTATTGTTCTACAGCGATAAATATATCTTTAAATTCTTGTAAATCTGTATTAACAGTCTTAACATTTTCGTTTGTTAAATTTATCTCATTGGCAATGTTCTGTTTAGTATCTTCTATCTCTTTATAAACATTGTCAAATTCATCAATAGGATTTCTGATAAAGTCTAAATCTCCATAAGCACCATTGTTATTTTTTTTAAAGCACGCACGAAAATATTTAGCTTCACCCCAATCTAAGTTGCCTCCCCAATACTGAGGAACTATATAATTAATAAATACTTTTTCAGCATCATAAAAACAAATACTATCAATACCACCTTTACTAACGAAATTCAAAGTCAATGTATTATTCGGTATATTTATAAAATCCGATACCAAATAAGCTGTAGATTCTGAAAAGCTACCATCTACTTTTGATAATTGTCCTAAATACATATCTTTTTCAGTTATATGTATATTATGCTTAAAAGTAATATCACTTTCAGTCGCCATTCTTTCCCAATTAGTATCTTTTACCCATTCGGTATCTGTAAAAGAAGTGCCTATGAATTGTTCATTAATTATTTCGCCATCATCTTTTTTATAGCTAATTTGCAACAATGATTTTCGTTCCTTAGAAGGAACTTGTTTACGTGTAGTAGCAGCATCGGTCGTCCAAGTTAAAATTTTATTACCTCCTTCATAACCCACGTTTTTCCAATTAGCTTCGGTCGTCCAAGTAGATACAGCAGATCCGATGAATTGTTCTGTTACGCTGGTAGTTGCATCTGTCTTGTACGTGATAATCAGTCCAAGTTTGCGAACGGATGAAGGAACAGCCGCACGGGCCGTCGTAGAAGTATAGAATCCTGTTTCAAGAGGGATATTTTTATCTAGATTGTATAATCCGACATTGTTTGATAGCTCGGTAAGTTCTTCCTTTGTTGCATACCCGGCATCTACTGTTCCGCGGAAAGCCCAGCCGGGGTTTTGGAAGCTGAAGACCTTGCCGTTATCTGCGTAGTCTGGTTCTAACTGGTTGTAGATGTTCACCAGCATGCCGCGACGGAGAAGGACGCCTTTGTCGTCCTTCGGTGCGGTGGAGTCTGCTTCCATGGCTGACACGGATGTGTAGGTTTTGCGGATTCCCAGTGAGCTTCCGTTAATCTCCACATTCTCGATGTATTCTACTATGTCGTTGCTCAGCTGGCCGACTTCTTCCGGAGTTACTGAGTCTATCTTTGTCTTTTCTGCGAGCGCGATTGCGCGTTTTTTTAATTCTGTTGCTGTCATAATTACTGTGCTGCTTGATATAAACCATACAAATAAGCTGTTGCTCCACTTTTTGCAATAGACATTGTACCAACTCCCTTGTATATTGTATTGTCATTAGCAGTTGCTATTACAATGTATTTTTGGTCTGTCTCTGATACAATCTCTAATACAAATTCTATGTCTGTAGGCATGCCTTGCCACTGTCCGTTATTGTACATACTTTTTGCAAGGTTGTTAGTAATAAGACGTGTCATTTTATGCACTCTAACAGACTTATATTCTTTTAATTTTGCAATAATATCATTCAAAGATGAAGAGGAACCGTCAATTAATTCTGTATAAGCCTGTGTCTTTTTTTTAAGAGTTGAAACATCTTCTTCCAATGAAGGAAGTCTAGTTCCGGAATTATATGATTCAAGTGTTGATACTTTACCTTCCAGGTCAGTAACTCTTCCATCTGCTTTTGATGCAGTCTTCAGATCAATCCAAGCCACTGCGCCGCTGGTATCCGTACTCAGATATGCTTCATACTGCTTCTTCACCTTGTGAACCTGCTGGTTCTCGAACGTTCTTTCATCCGAAAGCACCTCACGAAAACAAAGTTTGTTACTTCCGATGGCTCCCAGCGCAGGAACCTGGTACAGCTTACCTGATATAACCACGCCACCTTCCACTACATTCGTCTTTCCACTGTCAAGGCAGCCCCACAATATGCAGTTTTCTCCGTATGTGCGGACCGCTGTATCAATCATGCTTTTAAGGCTGTTCTGCATAAACGACAAGTCGTCTGCCCATACATCTTGTCCGCCGTCGTAAGTCACTAAGTAATCATTCATAATCGTAAATGTTTATTGTATAAACCCGTCCTGCGGGCTTGTTATATTCTACTATATTTTTTATCTCTTCTATTCTGTCTTTCAGGTAAGAAGGCACGTTTACTATGAATTTAAGCTGCCCGTTCTCTGTTCCATTTTGCAGATAAGTATGCTTCTGAGAACCTTTATAATAGAAGTAACAGCTAGGAGACTCATTACGCAGATAAACAGAACGGTATAATCCTGTTATATCAGTGATATAAATATCCTTATTCTGCAACAGGAAGTAATCATTCAGTGCCTTCTCTATGTAGATTACCTGGCCGTTCACGCTCAGCCGGCTGTCGCACAGGTCACGATACTTCATCAGTTCATCGTGAAGGTACGATATGGGAAGCGTGATCACCTTCAGAAACGCAAACATCTTCTTCTTCCTGAGAGGAGGAGGAAGAAGAAGAAACGCAAATTTGAATATGTCAATTTTGTACCACATAGCTTACTGTATTAGATAGATCTTCTGCAATGAAGCAGCCGGACTCTGCCGTATAGTTGTTTCCTGTGACCACTCCATACGATTCGCCGGTGCTTGTTTTGGTCTGAACGGTTCCCAGTTCCACATCGGTCACTCCCTGCACGTTCTGTATCGCGTCTACGCACTTTGTCTTGTTGAATGTCCCTCCGTACACTATTCCGGCCAGATAGGCGTTAATGGCATCCTCTACGGGTTTTCCTCCACCGTCTATGCGTGTTCCGTCTGAGGTGAGTATCTGAGGGTCGTAGTACACTTTTACGGCTATCTTGATTTTGTCGGCCGGAAGACTGCGTATGCTTAAGAATACACCAGCTATTTTCACGCTGTTCATATACGATTTAAACGCCGTTAGAACGTCTTCCGAAAGCGGTGTGGGAAGATTGTTTTCCTGACCTGATACAAGTATCTGTATCGTGTTTCCTGCATCCTGTACGGCACAGTATTTTACCACCTGCTTGGCCGTGTCAGCCACCGGATAGCGGAAAGCGTGGGTCTGTTCGTCATACTCCAGCGCATCGCCGTACTGGAATGCGAGTGCCTGGGCGTGATACCATCGGACGGTAGGAACGATGCTCTGTGCAATGCGTTCGTCTACGTCCTGCTTGTGCGCATCGAACATCACTTCCAGGGCATAGGCACAGGCAGCCACGATGTAGATAAGAATATTCTCTATGGATACGGTGCTGAAGGTGTTGTCCCATGTGGCATCTTCTCCTGTAATGCCATAGCTTCGCGCAAGGTATTGTCCTCCATGAAGCGGTCGGTCATCGTCTTTTTAATTTCTGCGATTGTTCTTGCCATAACTACACAAATTCTTTGGTGAATTGTTCCGTGAATATCTTCAGCCGCACCTCGCTGTCGGATGTTTCGGAGGTGGCGGGCGACACATTGTTAGCCTTGCAGTATTCCTGCATTTCCCGGTTTATAACCACGTCCGGCACACTGACCGTCATGCCGGGCGTGAGTTTTTCCGTAGGGCTTATGTCGTTCTCGCGTGCCAGGATGAAGACCCCTGCGAGGTCTCCATATTCCTGTATGGCGATGTCTGCCAGTGTCTGGTTGGGTAATACCGTTACGTTCATGGCAGCTTCCTCCATATAAGTCTTACAACAATTATCAGGAAACCTATTCCTCCAAGATACATCAGGCCGACTGCCACCATGATAGCGTTTCCTTTCTTTCCGCTTTCACGGTAGACACTTCCTGCTCTATCTGCTGCATCCGGTTCTGTATGTTCGTGATTTCCGCATACATGGTTTCTATCTTCGTATCGGTCTGCGAGGTATCCCTTCTCTCTTCCTGGGTGCTGCTGTTCAAAGAACCCGTCGTTACGCTGGTAGGATATTGGTTTCCGGTAGAATCAGGAGGTGAATACTCCGTGCGCTCCCAGCTTGCCGTAACTTCCTCCAGCTTCTGCCACCAGCTGGAGAAAAGTTCCTGAATCATCTCCTGCGTATGCTGATAGCTGCTGTCCGATACCTGCGTGTCGGTCTTCGTATCCGTCTGCTTGTCGGTGGTGGCATCCAGCCTCATGGGAGGCTGCGACTTGCAGGCCGTCAGCATCAGTGCCAGGACTACAAGCAGCAGAAAGCTTTCCATCCACTTGTATGCCTTATCGAGTAGTCTTTCCATCATAACAGTATAAGATTGATAAAAATGATAATGAATCCGGTTATTTCCATCCAGAACGCGGGCCTTGCATATACTATCTTAGTCCACAAATCCGACTGCATGTTATCGGCCATCACGTGCCGCACGATGTAGACTATCGGAAGAAGCCAGGTAATCAGGAGCAAGGGATTCGTACATGCCACCCACGCCTGCGTACTGAGCATAAGAAGTGCGGTACCGCAATAATGGATAATGCCTTCCGTTCGTTCCTTGAATCGTGGTGAAAGTGTAATGATTATCATTCCTATTAATGCCAGGAACACGAGGAACTGAATGTTTTCAGGCGTTCGTCCTACTGAGGACACGAAGAAGGTAAATCCGTTAAGCCCCAGGCAGACGGAAAACCATTTCGGGTGCTCCAGCCGGTAATAGGTCTCTGAGATTGAATAAGGAATACCGCCTGTCTTGTAGATTACCACTGCGGTATAAAGGGCGAAAATCAACGCCGATATGATTCCGAAGATTGTTTCCATATTGATTCTTTTTTAAGTTCTACAAAGCTTTCCATCCATCAAGTACATCCTGCTGCACAGCCGGAATACCGTTTTCCACCAGGCTGATAGCCGATGCAAAAGCGCACATCGTCGCCTGGTCGTTCACATCGGGTTCGAATGTGGTAGGCACCTGCATTTCCCTGCACACGGCTGAAATGTAGCCCGATGTGTGATTCTCCGTAGCGGGTGCCCACCGGTTGATGTAGTCCGCAATGGTGCGGCATCCGTGCAGACGGTGGTAATTCTGTAGCGTGCGAATTAGTGCGCGATACCCCCACATGGGAGCGATGAACTGGAAGAATGATCCGTCCGTCTGTTCCTGCGAAGTCCCTGCCATTTATCTTTACTCAGCCGGATATTCCCCGGATTGTTGTTGCGTAAACCTCTTGGTAACTGTGTCATTTTGTTTCCTCCTCTTTCTTTTCTTGGTCTAAAAATTGTTGTAAATAAGGTATCTTCCGTACCACTTCGAAGCTAAGCACATAATACATGAAGTTCAGCGGCCTGGAGTGAGGGAACAGCTTTCGCATGTTTCGCAGTGTGTTCACCCCGTAGAAGTAGCACACGGCATACACGATGCCTGTAATGCACTGCAAAGCCCCGTCCAGGTTCTTCATCTTCTCTCCGATAATGTAGATGCTCAGCACGATTACGTAGAACACGAATGTTTCTAATAGGCAGTGAAAGAACTTCCGGTTGTTGAAACGCTCGTGTTTGGCCACAATGCCGGCAATGAGTCCGGCCAGACAGTTAATCGCGAAGATGAAGAAGATGACAAACACCATGTCCTTCACCGGTGCGAAGTATGCCAGCGTGATGCTGAATAGCGTAGCCAGCATGTTCTTAATTCCTGTAATGATTTCCATATTTTCAGTTTTCATTTTCAGATAAAATAAGTTGAATGTTCTCTTCCAGATCATTGTAGTCCACTCCTGCGCGCTCCAGATGCAAGCGAATCTGCTTTTCTATCTTTGCACGGTTGGCAGAGGAGCGTATATACCTCAGAAGGTTAGGACCCAGTGCCGGGTCTTCCTTCCATTCACCCTGATTCATTCCCAGCACGATGGCTGCACATTGAATCGTTGTATCTCCCAGCGTAAGTCCTTCCTGTATCAGCAAGTCTCCGCTGTCGTCAAGCATTATTCCTTTCATCATATCAGTGCGTCACTTTAGTGTCCTCATAATCCTGTTTGTTCAGTTCGCTGGCTTTCGATGTGACCGCAGCAGCGGTTCCCGTCTGTGCGGTAGCAGAACCGGTGGTGCTCACCTGGTGAGTGTGGCCATTGAATGTGCGTACCAGTTCGTTAATCTTATCGGTAAGTGTGCCGATGTTAATCAAGCCTCCGTTACTTCCTCCGTTTATCACGATTTCAGCCGATGCGGTGATTTCCATCTTCTCCACTTCAGTAGCCGATATGAGAAATGCATCCGAAGACTGTCCTTCCACTATACCCACCAGGCATAAAGAACCGGATTTAGGATACAATATCACGGAACCTGCACCAAGCTGAATATCGTAAAACTCCAGCCCGTCGATTACTCCCTTTGCATCCATTGTCTTCTCTTCTGTATTTACCGAAAGCACTTCTACCCATACCAGCGTGGCTTTGGTTTGTCCTGGAAGCTTAGACATAGCCTGCTTTAATTCTTCATCCAGTGTCATTCCGCACGTCCTCCCAGTTCTACTTTTTGTCGGTAAGTAGCATTGTCAGAAAAAGTCTTTGTCACTTTCTCGATAAAGTATTTACCATCCATTTCCGGCGTGATCATGCTTTTCAGGTCCATCACCATGCCAAATCGAACGGAAGGAATACCGAACAGTTCCACTCCACCTTTGTACTTCTGTTTTTTCAATCCCTCATAGTATCGTTCCGCAAAGTCCTTCAGTACCTCCAGAGTAACCTTCTGGTCTTTGTCGTTGTAAGTAAGACTTACTGTTTCAGCACCCTTTGTTCCTGCTTTTGCTTCCAGCTTCTTTCCACCCTTAAGGATAGCAAGTGCGGTCACTTCGTAATCGCCTTCCGTGAGCTGTAAGTCCTGGCTTACCGCCTGCTTCTCCAGTTCGATACGTACTTCCGGAAGCTGCACGTTATCCGTGTACACATTTCCGCAGTAAAGCGTCTTACCGACAAAGTAGCTGTAAAGCCCTGTCTTCTTCTGAATGTCATCAAGAACGGCAGAAACAAGCACATTCGAATACCTTACGGCTCCCAGTTCCGTGTCACCGAAGGAAGTCACTATCTCATATTCCGGACAAAGGTCAGCAAGAAGATTTCCAAGCGTGACACTCTTCTTTGAATACGATACTGACCTTCTTTTCAGCTTGTACATCTCATCCTCACAATGCAGTTTCACCGGTATTCCGCGTGATACATTCTGCACATACCCTTCGAATTCGGTTACATAATTCCCGTTGTATCCAAGCTCTATTTTTACCGCATCTCCAGGCTGGAAATAAGTGAATAAATCCTGACCTGAGAAAGTTCTGATTTTCCGGGGAATCACAATGTCAGCAGTGTCGGTCAGCATCTTCCACGAGCTTGCTATTTCTACGCTGCTCACATAGAAAAGCTTCAGTTCCGTTCTGCTGTCAGTAGCAGGGAACGTAATCCTGGCACACATTGCATAACTCATACTTTTTGTATATAAGGTTGGTCACTTGTAGCCTGAATCGAGAAAGAATACATTTCAGGAATCCCCTGTACAGGTGACAGCTGAAAGTTTTCCATCACGATGGCCGTTATTCCTTTATTCAGGAAAAGGTCACCTGTCACGCTGATGCTGTCTGCCAAATCGCGAAAAAGAACAAGTGCGTGAGCCTGTTCCTCGTATGTTTTCTGGGAATCCCTTGAATTATCCGTAAGACAAAAACCGCGTATGTTGATATTCCAGTCATTGATACCGTATATTTCCTTCACTGTTCCTTTAGCTCCTAGCACCTTTGTTTTCGATACGTTCATATCCCGGCTAAACTCCACCAGCGTAGCGGCAGGCATCAGAAAGTCGCTCATGCTGACATCTGTCAATTCTCCCTGATCACTGTAGTGCTTATAAGTACCTCCGTCAAGGATAAAAGAATCGAGTACAGGTGTACCCATCCAGCTTCTTCTTTCCACTTCTTCACGGCTGGCCAGCTTCACGTCCTTATATTGTTCCGTAGGGAAGTCAGGCAATGTTCTTCCCCACGGAATATATATAGGTGATGATACGCCGAATACTTCAGCAAACAGATTGGCAATATTAAGTCCTGTATTTATCATATCCTTATCCTATTGCAGGTGTTACGTCCGACAAAACAGCTATCAGTTCCCGCTTGATTCTGTCGGAAATCTTACGGTAGTCTGAATCTCCTGATACGGTGAAAGTGTTGTTCATCGTCACATTCATGGTAATGTTACGTGCTCCTCCCGACTTTCCGCTTCCACCCAGTCCTATAGTTCCGTTTCCTCCAGTGCTTGTGCTACCGGAAGAAAGATTGTTCCCATCTGCGGTTTTTGGAGAAAAAGAAATACTTGTTGGTTTGTTCAACTGTGGAAGATCTGTAGTAATTCCTCTTGAACGGTTCCAGCTTTCCTGACCTTTTTGCTTTCCTTCATTCCAAGCCTTTGCCACTTTTTCACCACCAGCTAACGCTTCTTTGGCAAGTTCGTCCCAAACGCTGGAAAAACTAAAGTTATCATCAAACCAGTTGGCTGGATTAATCGCTTTAAAAATGGCACTTGCTGCATTAATTACAAATTTTACAAGCTGCACAAACAGTTCCTTAATCGTATTGACAAATCCCATAAAGTAGACTCTGAATCCTTCCCAGCTGTTATACAGTGTAGCGATTGCACCAATTACAGCCAACACCCATCCGATAATCGGAATGCCATATATAGATCGTGTAATCAACTTGCAAGATGCCGCCCAGGTGATTGCCGTCTTTGTGATTCCAAGCTGCATGATATTGGTCACGCTGAAAGCCACCATACCTAATGTGACAATAACACCAGTTACTACACCCAATACTTTGATAATAGGAGCAAAAGGTTCAACGAATTCAAAGAAAGAAATCTTCAGGTCATTAATAAATGCATCCATTCTTTTCATTCTTTCCGCAGTGGTATTCATGATAATATTAGCCTGATCTACGGCTGAATTGGAACCCTGTACTTCTTCAGTCCATTGTTTTATCTTCTCCGTATTACCAACCAATATCTGACCTGCTACTACATTTTCTCGTCCAAACAGCCTTGCCATTACTTCCGTATTGTTCATCACAGGAACCAGTTCTTTTAATCGGTCTGCAAAAGGTATCGACTTGTCTGACATTACACTCATATCTACTCCTAATGCCTGTAATGCTTTAGCAGCATCACTTGTCGGAGCAGAAAGTATAAGCATGGCATTTCGAAGAGCCGTACCAGCTTCAGCAGCTTTGATTTGGTTTTGTCCAAGTACCTGGAATAATGCATTTGTTTCGGCAAATGAAACCCCAAGGTTACTTGCTGCTGGGCCAATATTCTTCAATGATTCAGAGATGTCTACTACTTCAGCCGCACCAACCTGTGCAGATTTGGCAATCAAGTTCATCTGCATGTTCATTAATTTAGCCGCTGAATCCACATCTTTTGCTTCACCCTCAAACGCATTGAATGAAGTGGTAAGCGCTCTTACAGCTCCAGCCACATCTCCATCCATTGTCTTTGATAGAGTCAAAGAACTTCTAGCCATGCTTTCTATTGCATCAGGATATTCCGCAATCTGTGGACCTAATTGTGAAAGCAATGTGGAAAACACGCCAGCTGCATCTGATGCATCAACACCAAATGTTTTTGCAAGATCTCTTGCTTTTTGCTCAACCAAATCAAACTTATCACCGGCAATACCTGAAATAGCTTGAACTTGCGACATGGCATATTGGAACTGTACTCCTGGCTGAATGGCATTGTCGAAAGCATCAGTTATACCGTCCACTCCATCCTTGATTTCGTTCATGAAAAACATTCCTTTCCCGAACTTTTCAAGAATAGATGCGGTTTCATTGGCTTGCTGGCCCAACTGTTCCACCTCATCCGTGGTCTGTTCTACTGTATCGGTCATTTTCTGAGCCGATTCAGTAGCCGAACGAAGCGGACCGGTTATTTTATCCACCAGTTCAAGAATCCATTGTGTAGTCGTTGAAGCCATCTTTCTTTTCGAATAATTTGTTTACCACTGTAGCCAGTGCGTTATACACTGCTGTTTCCGTTTCTTTCAGCTCAGTTTTCCTTACCATCCGGTATTCCGCATAGAGCCTGAGCCAGGAATCCTCATCCAGCGTATCAGGGTCAACCCGATAATGATACCTCAGTATCGCATTGATTCCTTCTATTTCCGTGAACGAGGATTCCAGTTTTTCTATGCTTTTCTGATAAAAGCCTGTACGGCCTCCGTCATTTTTTGAATGGCTGAAAGCAAGGTGCTGTATACCGCATAGTCATCGTCGATGGCTTTTTTGTCACCTGCCACTACACAGTTCTGGATAAGCACATTATTCGCTGCTTCAAAGTCACCTTCTTTTCCTTTGGTTGCCACCAGCATCATGTGTGCTCGGCTCGGACGGACAACCAGGTAGTCATATCTTCCGTCTTCTGTTTCCACGGTTACCATGCGAAGGCGGTTTCCGTATTTGGCTTTCAAGTCCTTGTGTTCCGCTTCGGTGAATCCGTTAATCTTTGATTTTTCTTCTGTAGTCAGGCTTTCGTAGTCTGACTTCTTCTGTAATTTATTTTCCATTTATATCGTTTTTAATCGTTATTTAAAGAGTTTTTTACACCGGAAGTCCCCAGTCAATATGAGAAGGGATAAGCGTGTACTGGTAAGCGATGGTCTTGTCGTTCTGCTTCACTTCTACTCCGTTGTTTGAAAACTGGCAGTTACGAATCACATCCTTGTAAATCATACCATTGTATTCGTAGAGCACCGAAATGTCAAACGGTTCAATATCCATGATATTGTTTCCTGGTCCTACAGACTGCTGAAGCGCGATGGCTTCTTCCTTATAAAGCGTAATGCTTGCCTGTGCAGTGTAGTTTCCTACCGCACGACCTACCGGCTTGTTTCCTCTTCCGTATGCATTCTCTACCTCCTGCGAGTCGTTGTAAGAAAGTGCCGTGATTCCCTCGATAGTACGTCCCAGCATAGTGGTGGATACTGAGTTCCATCCGGCCATCTTACCGAACTTATTGATAAGCGTTTTCAGTAGTGCCATAATCAGTCAATTTTGTTGGTGAAACCTAAGTCTACAGAGAATTCATGCACAATGCCGTTTGCCACCAGTTTGATTTGAACTTCAAACGGCTTGTCGCTCACGGCTGCCTGCGAAGGATCAATGTAAACATCAAAGTCGGACACATCGTTGGCATTGGTCATCGTGTCGAGTGCCTGTCGAACAAGCGAACTCCAATAAGCGATGGTTTCCGATGCGATGTAACCGGTTGAAGGGTCTGCATCTACGCGGCTTCTTACGCGAGGAATCAACGTATTCCGAACCAGTTTGGCCGCCTTGTTCCACACGGCATTGTATTCGATGTATGCATAGTCCGTATCTTTTGCCACACAAGTGTGGCTGTTGGAGAAAAATACACCTGCATATCCCTGGAAGGAACTTGCGTAGATGTATCCTTTTTCATTCAAAGTCTTCTGGTCCGATTTGCTGACAGAAGTCATCAGTGTGCCGTTACTAAGTGCGGATTTACCCATCGTCCCAGCGTCTTGTCAAGCATACTGTAGTCTGCTGTACCTTTTGCCGTGCGAGGATGACTTTCAATATCCACACTTCCCATGTTTTCATGCACGTAGCGAACAGAAAGCATACCCAGCGCACTTCCCACAGCCGCATAGTTGTTGTATTCTGTCTGGCTCTGTGCCACGTCATAGTCCTGCGCTACGATGACAGAGATATTCTCCGCTTCCAGTGCGCGAAGATCTTCCGCGCTCGATGCGTCGGTAAGATAGGTACCCAATCCTTCCAGCAGCACACAGTCTATGTAGATGTTATCTTCCATCAGGTCTTCCACCAAAAGCTGCATTGCATTGATAGCAGTAGGAAGGTCTTCATCAGCTGTCAACCCGGCCACGCCGATGGTATTCACTCCGTATATTGCACGAATACCGTTGATAAATTCATCTTCCAGTGCCAGTTCAGACACTTTCTTGGTTTTAGGTACCACCATGACCCACAATTCCCTTTCCGGAGAAAGACGAAACACTTCGCTGGCATGATAATACAGAAGCTCCTTGTTCTTTGTGTCGGTCTCCTCTGTCCATGTCAGTTGCTCCAGTGCTTCGATGCTGTTCAGCTTCACCGCCGTGTAATCTGGCAGTTTGGAAGGAATAGCAGTAGCACCGCATACCAGAAGCACGGTGCGGTCACTGGTGTCGGTTGCCCGAACCAGTCCGCCTCGTACTTTATTAATTGTTACTCCTTGGAATGACATAAGAACCTCCTTTATTCACTTTTACCTGATACGATGGCAGCCACACCGAATTCTTCAATGCGGTCTACGATACCCCATGTGCGCTGACGATATTCAGCCTGCGGATCTTTGCTCTTTGTGTCAATTTCCATCGGCTTGTACAATGACATCACGTTTTCAATGTGGTAATAGGTATTAGGCGCATAGTAAGCGATACTTGCCTGCAAGTCTGTACCTCCTGAAGGACTTGATCCTTCTGCCACACGTGTAAGAGAAGATACCGTGTAATAAGGAGTATCGTTGTTTTCAAAGAACTGCATACCCATGAATCCCTTAATCTTACCAGTCTTCGGGTCAGCATAGAAAGAACGGTCGTAGAAGAACTTCGAAGCGTTAGGATCAAGCAGCAAGTCGGCTGTATGCTGCGGACAAAGAATCATGTACAGCTGGTTGGCGATAGGCATGTTCCATTTTTTTACCCTTGTGGCAAAGTTTACCAGGTCGGCATAAGTCAGACGAATACGACCGCTTCCGTCATTATCACCAGTAGTTTTCAGAACAGGCATGTTATCCTCGTCATCATTGTTTCCCGGACAAAGCTTGTACATGGCATGTTTCAGCATACCGTTTTTGAAGCAATCGTCATGCAGTTTACGGATGGCACTTTCCTTGTCGAACGGAAGATAACGGAGTTCCACATCTGTAATGGCAGTGGGAGTCGTATCATATTTTTCCCATTCTACAATCAGGTTTTTACCTTCTACTTGTTTTGCGGTAAATCCCGAGTTGTTGTTCACCTTGAACTCTACGTTGTTAATCAGTTTGTTTCGGCGTACACCGTCGGCTGTGCGTGCGGCCTGAGGTACTGTTCCCAACGTAGCCAGGAAGTCATCACGGAAGTTCTGACGGTCAATAAGGAGCTGAGGGTCTAGATACTTGTTCAGATAGAGATTAGCTTGTAATTCGGCCATATAATTCAAAATTTAAGAGTTATTACTTTCTGTTTTTTGTCACCCATTCATTGAAGATGCGGTCGTAAGTTTCCGGGTCTTCCTTCATCAGTTTTTCACATGCAGACGGATCGTTCATGATGTCTTCCCACTTCATGTCGGCTCCCGAATTGTTACCAAGCGGTTTCACCACTACAGGCTTCTTCACGGGCGACATAGCTGCCAGCATCTTCTTTCCGCTTTCAAAGTTTGATACCAGCATCTCTCTCCAGTCTTCCTTCACGTCGGCTGTGATGCGGCGGTCAAGAATAGCCTGGTTAAGCAATGCTTCGATTTCTGCGTTCTGCCGGTCTTCTTCTTTCTTCTCCAGCATTTCCACACGTTCTGCCTTGCGTTTCCATTCACTAATAGTTTCGATAAACTGTCCTTCCGACATGCTGGCCGAAAGTCCAAACTGTACCAGTAATGCGTTCAGTTCCATTTCTTGTTTTGGGGTTTTAGGGTTATTAATCTGTTTTGCAACGGTTAATGATACCGGACCGTTGTAACCGGCTTTCGCAATCATAGAAGCCGTATCTTCTGTGATGTCGGTCTTTCCTCCGATAGAGTCAGCAAAACCGTATTCCTTTGCTTCTTTCGCGTTCATCCAGAAGTCGCCTGCATCCCACTTTTCCTTGAATTCCTTTTCAGGCATTGTGGTACGCGCCATGTAGGCATCATAATAAGTCTGACTGATTTTGTCCAGAAGATCCAGGTAGGTCTTAATTTCTGCTTTCCTTCCGCTGGCAATTCCACTTGGCTGGTGAATCATAAACAGTCCGTTTTCAGGCATCGTGAACGACTGGCAGTGAATGGCGATGTAAGTGGCTGCGCTGGCCACCAGTGCACCTCCTTCTCCTGTCACCGTACCCGGAAAACGCTTCATCACATTTACAATTTCGTTAGCCTCAAAGCAGTCGCCGCCCGGACTGTTAATATACAGATGTGCGTCTTTCACGCCCGATTCTATCAGGCTGTCTACAGTAGCGGTAAAGTTCTTCTCTGAATCCCTCCATCCGGCTATCTGTCCTTTAATGCTGATGACGGCACGTCCGTTTTCTGCTTTTGCTGTGATGTTCATTTCTTCATCTGCGTTTTAGTTACACTTTTCGATTACAACGCAAAGTTGAGAAATGCCTGTGAGGTACTGAAAGAGCGTTTCCATGATGGAAAAAATACGTCGATAAAGGGTAAATTTTTTTCCATTATGGAACAAATAATTTCTTTATGAAAAGCCATTTTCAGGAGGTCGTATAATAATGTGACCTTTGTCTCAGTAAATTAAATGTTATGGCACGAAGCAAGGAATATTACAAAAAAACTTCGCAAGGAGGCACACGACCTCTATGTGAATGACGGCCTGTCGAACAAGGAAATATCCGAAC
>ENA-OQAZ01000213-OQAZ01000213.1-human-gut-metagenome-genome-assembly--contig:-NODE-213-length-32703-cov-4.497053_pt1 | contig 32703 bp, 37 predicted proteins | sample MGYA00242737_ERZ504531 | MGnify/ENA primary metagenome ERZ504531 (study PRJEB26092, sample SAMD00036244) | human gut metagenome | host: Homo sapiens | study: EMG produced TPA metagenomics assembly of... | reverse complement strand
AAATTTTCTGCGGATGCTCCACTGAATTCGGAGGAGCACCCAATACACATACATGCCCGGTCTGCACAGGTATGCCGGGTTCCCTGCCTGTATTAAATAAGAAAGTAGTAGAGTTTGCCCTGAAAGCAGGTCTTGCAGCAAACTGCCAGATCCATCAGTACTGCAAATTTGACCGTAAGAACTATTTCTATCCGGACAACCCACAGAACTATCAGATCTCTCAGTTATATCTGCCAATCTGTCATGACGGATGGGTAGAGATTGAAACCTCTGCAGGCAAAAAGAAAATCCGCATCCATGAAATGCATATGGAAGAGGATGCAGGTAAACTGATTCATGATGAATGGGAAGACTGCTCCCTGGTAGACTATAACCGAAGCGGTGTCCCGTTGATCGAGATCGTATCCGAGCCGGATATGAGAAGCTCTGAGGAAGTAATCGCCTATCTTGAAAAACTCCGTTGTATGATGCAGTATCTGGGTGTATCAGACTGTAAGCTTCAGGAAGGCTCCATGCGTGCAGACGTTAACCTTTCTGTCCGTGAAGTGGGAGCAGAAGAATTCGGTACCAGAACAGAGATGAAGAACCTGAACTCTTTCAAAGCCATTGCCAGAGCAATCGAAGGCGAAAGAGAACGTCAGATCGAACTGATCGAAGAAGGCAAGGCAGTTACACAGGAGACACGCCGTTGGGATGACAACAAAGAATATTCTTACGCCATGCGTTCCAAGGAGGATGCCAAAGACTACAGGTATTTCCCAGATCCTGACCTGCCTCCAATCCATATCTCTGATGCATGGATTGAAAAGATCAAAGCAGAACAGCCGGAGCTTCGCGAAGTGAAACAGGCCCGTTATCAGGAAGAGTACGGACTTCCGGCATACGATGCGGGAATCCTTACAGAATCCCGCCATCTTGCAGGTCTTTTTGAAGAAACAGCAGCAATCTACGGAAATGCAAAGAAGACAGCAAACTGGTTTATGGGTGAGGTACTCCGCCTGACAAAAGATAAAGCTATGGATGCGGAACAGGTATCTTTCTCACCGAAGCATCTTGCAGATCTTCTGGTAATGGTAGAAAAATCCGAAGTCAGCCCTCAGAATGCCAAAAAAGTCTTTGAGAAAGTCTTTGAGGAAGACATTGATCCTGTAGTCTACATTGAGGAACATGGTCTGAAGATTGTAGAAGACACAGGACTTCTGGAAGAAACCATCAACAGGATCCTGGATGCTAACCCAGGACCACTTTCAGAACTTCTGGGAGGTAAAGATAAAGTCATGGGCTTCTTTGTAGGTCAGATCATGAAAGAGATGAAAGGCAAGGCAAATCCTGCAAGCGTCCGCGAGACACTAATGAAAGAAGTAGAGAAGCGCAAATAAAATAAATCACCCCGGACATTATGCCCGGGGTAAAAAATGTTAATATATTACCAGTGAACAGTAATGTTAATATTAAAAATTATTCTCAGAAAACACTTTGAGACTTTACATTATTAAATAATTAAGTATAATAAAACTCGAATAAAATATATTTGCAGAAAAGACACAAATAGAAATGGAAAGGCAAAGCAGCAGCCTGCTGTAGACAGGTATATAAAAACTGCGAAACATGCCAGGGAGGAAATCAAACATGGTAACAGTAAACCACAACTATCTGAAATTACCGGGAAGCTATCTGTTTTCCACAATTGCAAAAAAAGTAAAAGCATATAAAGAAGCCAATCCACAGGCAAACGTGATCTCACTGGGAATTGGTGACGTAACTCAGCCTCTGGCTCCGGCAATCATTGAGGCACTTCATAAATCTGTAGATGAAATGGGAGATGCAGCTACTTTTCATGGTTATGCACCGGATCTTGGTTATGAATTCTTAAGATCTGCTATTGCAAAGAATGACTACAAAGACAGAGGATGCGACATTGAAGCAGACGAAATTTTTGTCTCTGACGGTGCAAAGAGCGATTCCGGAAATATCCAGGAAATCTTCGGACTGGATAACAAGATTGCAGTGTGCGACCCTGTATACCCAGTATATGTAGATACAAACGTAATGGCAGGCCGTACAGGAGAATACAACAAAGAACGTGGCAACTTTGATAACGTAATCTATATGCCATGTACAGAAGCCAACGGCTTCCTTCCGGAATTCCCGGAAGAAGTACCGGATCTTATCTACCTTTGCTTCCCGAATAACCCAACCGGTGGTGCGATCACCAAACCGCAGCTTCAGGAATGGGTAGACTATGCAAATAAAAACGGTTCCGTCATTATCTATGATGCAGCATACGAAGCATACATCTCCGAAGAAAATGTACCGCACAGCATCTATGAGTGCGAAGGAGCAAGAACCTGCGCCATCGAACTGCGCAGCTTCTCCAAAAATGCAGGTTTCACAGGTGTCCGTCTCGGCTTTACAGTTGTACCAAAGGATCTGGTTCGTGACGGTGTAGATCTCCACAGTCTCTGGGCAAGACGTCATGGCACAAAATTTAATGGTGCGCCATATATCGTACAGCGTGCAGGAGAGGCTGTATACTCTCCTGAAGGAAAAGCACAGCTGAAAGACAGGTAGGTTACTACATGAGCAACGCCAAGGCCATCTACGAAGGTCTGGCATCAGCAGGCTATTCCGTATCCGGTGGCGTAAACGCTCCATATATCTGGCTGAAAACACCTGATAAGATGACTTCCTGGGAGTTCTTTGACTATCTCCTTGAAAAAGCCAACATCGTAGGAACTCCAGGCTCAGGATTCGGTGCTCATGGTGAGGGATTCTTCCGTCTCACTGCGTTTGGAACCCATGAGAATACACTGGAAGCAATTGAACGAATTAAGATCTGTAAGCAGCTTCCTGATAGGGACGAGTGGGATTATAATCTCGTAAAATTTAACCGAATCAAGTAAGTCCCCTGCGGAGCAGTTATTCGGTGTAGAGCTGTGTAGCGAAGCGGATGATTTTATCCGCCTGACTATGGAAATGAAAAACGACAGGACGAAAATCCTTGAAAATCAAGGTTTCGGACCTGTCGTTTCTATTTTATAAAAATATATATGGAATTTGATTACTATTTAATTGCCACAGCATATGCTTGATGACCACCGGCTGATTCCTTGCCAAAGATTTTGATTGTTATATGCGGGAAATGGTAGTCAAGCTGGCTGCCATTTCTGATTGTATCTTTGGGGATAAAAGATGGACTGAGCCTAACAAGTATGGTAAAATCAGTATTAGAAATGATGCTCTGAAATCGAGAGTTGATGGAGAATAATCGTTATGATCAGAAAGATGAAGAACATAGATTTTAATAGAGTTGCTGACATATGGCTAAAAACCAATCTGAAAGCACATTATTTTATTCCTGAGCAATATTGGACAAGTAATTATGAATTAGTCAAGGAAATGTTGTTACAAGCGGAAGTCTATGTGTATGAAGATAATAAAATAATTCAAGGATTTGTAGGGTTAAGTAACGAATATATTGAAGGCATTTTTGTTTCTGATGAAATGCAGTCATGTGGTATAGGTAAACTTTTATTAGATTATATCAAGAATAAAAAAGTTAGATTACGATTAAATGTATATCAGAAAAATACCAGAGCTCTCTCTTTTTACCAAAGAGAAGGGTTGATATCCAATGCGAAGGATTCGATGGTGCTACTGGTGAAAAAGAATATACAATGTTGTGGCAGCAGAAATAGAAAGCGGCTTTTGGGGAGAATTCCCATGGATATTGCCAATATGGTACTGTTTCTTTGCTCTGAAAAAGCAGGCTTTATCACAGGTGAAAACATCTGCATTGACGGTGATATGACAAAACAAATGATTTATCATGGTGATTGTGGGTGGAGATTTGATATCTAAGTCACGTATTAGAAACACAAAATGTACAAAAGGAGAAGAACTATGAAATTTAAGATGATTCACGAAAATTACAATGTATCAGATCTGGACCAATCTATTAAATTTTACAACGAGGCCCTTGATCTGCACGAGGTGAGAAGAAAAACTACCGATGATTTTATTATTGTGTATCTGAGCAACGATGTAAGTGATTTTGAGTTGGAACTTACCTGGCTTAAAGATCATCCACAGCCGTATAATCTGGGTGAATGCGAATTCCACCTGGCATTTAAGGCGGAGGATTATGAGGCAGCGCACAAGAAGCACGAAGAGATGGGGTGCATTTGCTTCGAAAATGAAGCGATGGGAATCTATTTCATTGTAGATCCAGATGGATACTGGCTTGAGATTCTACCGTAAAGCTGGCTGAGAAATCGTAGAAATCATGTTGATCAGATGTTCAGAGGACTTTAAGGGGGATGTGTTATCATGAGAACTATAGGTAATATCCTTTGGTTTATATTTGGAGGATTGCTGGGTGGACTGGCATGGGTTTTTGCAGGATGCATATGGTGTATTACAATTATTGGAATTCCGGTAGCCTGCAATGCTTTAAATTTGCAACGTTGGCATTCTGGCCGTTTGGAAAAGAAATCGTGTATGGAAATGGTATGTTTTCATTCTTGGTAAATCTCATATGGATTGTATTTTTTGGCTGGGAAATGGCGCTTGGAAATCTGATAGTTGGTTGTATATGGTGTATTACGATAGTTGGAATTCCGTTTGGAAAGCAGTTTTTCAAGATGGCAAGACTTTCTTTCATGCCATTTGGTGCCAGTGTGATAGGGTAGAATACAAAAATTTAAGGAGTCATTTGAGAGAATGATTCAAATGCTATTGGGAATCATAAGTAAAGTTATTAATACATAATAAGAAAAAACAATAGCATTTGTAAGGCGTCAGTGGAGTATTCTACTGGCGTTTTTATTTAACATATTGGATTTACGAAGAATGTCTATCAAAGCGAAAAATTGTTAGAACAAGCTGAAATTCCAGAATCTTATTTATGACAAGTGTATTACAAGCATTTGCTGCAAAGCAGATTGAAGTAGAAACAAGAAAACAGCAGAGCCACGAACAGAAGAGTGGAAGAAAGCATTATGAATTTTCCTTATAATTATATGTATTTCGAAGAATTGCTTCCGGAAAGTTTTCCCACCGAATTATGAGTCTGTGTAGTATAATTAATAATAACAGTATATTCTGACTTACATTGTTGTAAATAGGAATGATACATAACAAGGAGATGGGTTTAATGTTAAAAAATGGGATATACGAACAGATTGTTAATACGAGAATAAATAAAGAAACTGCAGCAGTTTGATCGTGAAAAATATGATATAGAATTAGAAAAGCTTGATGGAGAGGATGCAAGACGTATTCTTACCATATACATATCATATGTCATAAATCAGGCTTTACAATACTTAAGAGACAGTTTCCCGTCATCTAAAGAAAATGAATCGTTACTGGCACAAATTCGCTTATGTAATGAAATCGTTCAGGAAATAGCAGAGCATACGAATGAACCTGAATTTGAGGATAATATCATTCTTGAAAAAGGAGAAGTATTGACCTCATTATATGAAAAAATGAATTCAGCAAGAAGCATTAATACAATCAAAGCCGTGCATCCGGAAACGTCAATTGTAGAGAATGCCTTGTTTACAGGATCTAAAAATGAGCCAAGTATGCTTTCGGAATTGAAGAAAGAAATTTTGTCCTCTGATTCTATTGATCTTTTGGTTTCATTTATTAAGTGGAGTGCAATACGTCCACTTCTTGCGGAATTGACTGCATTCACGAAACGAGAGGGTGTTCGTTTACGTGTGATTGCAACGACTTATACACAGGCTACAGATTATAAAGCGATTGTTGCTCTTGCAGAGCTTCCAAATACGGAAGTGAAGATTAATTATGAAACGAATCATGCACGTATGCATGCAAAATCTTATTTGTTTAAAAGAGACACGGGATTTTCAACTGCATATATTGGCTCCTCAAATCTTTCAAATCCAGCTTTGACTGGGGGATTGGAGTTGGAATGTGAAGGTGACTGAGAAAGAGTCATTTGATATTATGAAAAAGTTTTCGGTTTCCTTTGAGAGTTACTGGAATGATGCCTCTTTTGAAACCTTTGACCCTGAAAACCCAGACTGTCATGAAAAGCTGAAAAAAGAATTAACGAAGGCTACATTTGATAGAAAGTCAAAACGTAGTCTTCAGGTTTCGATTCGACCATATGCATATCAGCAGGAAATTTTGGATAATCTTGCTGCAGAACGAGAAGTATACGGACATTATCGTAATCTGGTTTCTGCAGCGACAGGTGTTGGAAAAACAATTATTGCGGCATTTGATTATAAAGCTTTTAAGGAGAAGAACCCAAGAGCACGCTTGTTATTTGTGGCTCACAGAAAGGAGATTCTCGAACAGAGCATTCAGAAATTCCAGGAAGTTTTGAATGACTTTAATTTTGGTGAGTTGTACGTAGATGGTTATAAACCAACGGATATTGAGCATCTGTTTATCAGTATCCAGTCATTCAATTCTGCAAAGCTTTCTCAGTGGACAAGCAAGGATTATTATGACTTTATCATAGTGGATGAATTCCACCATGCAGCAGCTGATTCTTATCAGGAATTACTGGCATACTATGAGCCGAAGATTCTATTAGGATTGACTGCTACTCCTGACCGAATGGATGGTAAGGATATCCTGAAGTATTTTGATGGACGTATTGCATCAAAATTACTGTTGGGTGAAGCGATTGATCGAAATCTGTTAAGTCCTTTTCAGTATTTGGGTGTAACAGATGACACAGATTATAGGAATTTCAAATGGACGCGTGGTAAATATGATGTGTCAGAGCTGGAAAAAGTATATACGGCAGATACAAGACGTTGCGCTTTGATTTTAAACAGTGTAAAAAAATATGTGACAGATATTTCGTCTGTGAAAGGTCTTGGATTTTGTGTCAGTGTTGCTCACGCAAATTACATGGCGAAATATTTTAATGATAAAGGAATCCCGTCCATTGCATTATCTTCGAAAAGTGCAGACGATATTCGAATGATGCAAAAACAGATTTGTTAAGTGGAAAGATAAACTTTATTTTCGTTGTGGATTTATATAATGAGGGTGTGGATATCCCGGCTATAGACACCGTCTTATTCTTGAGGCCAACAGAAAGTGCGACTGTATTTTTACAGCAACTAGGACGAGGGTTACGTTTAAGTCCAGGGAAAGATTGCCTTACGGTTCTTGATTTTATTGGACAGGCAAACAAAAAGTATAATTTTGCAATGAAATTTGAGGCAATTGTAGGGAAAGGCCGAAAATCCATTCGTAAACAGGTGGAGGATGGATTCAGCAATCTGCCAAGAGGTTGCTATATCGAACTTGAAAAGTATGCAAAAGAATATATTCTGGAGAACCTGAAGCAGACAGATAATAACAAAAGAGCACTGATTGAAATGGTGAGAACCTTTGAAGAAGATACTGGATTACCGCTTAATCTGGAAAACTTTTTGCTGGAATATAATATGTCTCTGTATGATTTCTATCAGAATACAGGTGCCAGATCTTTGTTCCGCTTAAAAAAGTGGGCAGGCATTATTGAAGATGACAGAGATGTAGATGATAAAATTTACAGTATGATGACCGGATTTTTCCATGTGAACTCAGCCAGACTACTGGATTATTGGATCAGATATATTGACGGTAATAAAGTTGCAAATAACGAAGAAGAACGCATCATGCGAAATATGCTTTATTATACATTTTATAAAAAGAATCCGGCTAAATGCGGTTTCCAAAGTATCGATGAAGGAATTGAGTCAGTCCTAAAGGAAACTTTTGTAAGAGATGAAGTTCTGCAGATTTTGAAATACAATCGTAAGCATATCAGTTTTGTTGCTGGGAGAAATGAATACTCTTATCTTTGTCCTCTGGATTTACACTGCCGTTATAACACAAATCAGATTATGGCTGCATTTGGATTATTTACAGAGACAGAATCACCGGAATTCAGAGAAGGTGTAAAACGTTTTGAAGATAAAAAAACAGATATCTTTTTTATTAATCTGAACAAATCAGAGAAAGATTTCTCTCCATCTACTATGTATGAGGATTATGCAATTAACGATAAGCTCTTTCATTGGCAAAGCCAAAGTCAGGATAGGCAAGCGAGTGCAAAAATACAGAGATATATTAATCACAAGAATACAGGTGATATCATATCATTATTTGTTCGTGAATTTAAAAGGCTTGGTTCATATACAGCACCATATACTTTTTTAGGAAATGCAGATTATGTGAAGCATGAAGGAGAGAGACCTGTCAGTTTCGTATGGAAGCTGCATAATTCGATTCCTGCGGATATGCTTCCAAAGGCAAACAAGAGCATTGCTTTGTAATTCTATGTGATTAGAAATAAAAAGATGTGCGTACTCTCTTGACAAATTCGGGAACAGGAAAGATATATGCATCCGCACTTGCTATGCGTGAGCTTGGTTTCAAAAGAGTGTTGTTTCTGGTTCATCGTGTGACACTTGCGAAGCAGGCTAAAAAATCTTTTGAAAAAGTTTTTGATAAGAAAGTGACAATGGGATTGGTGGGAGCCAGAAATGCCCGGAAAGAAGATAATCGCGGACGTATGTAGCCGATCACGAAAGTAACGCTGAAAATGCATCATCCAGTGAGAGAAGATTTATTACGGTATTTACAGTCAAATATTACAGCATAAATGATTTGAGGTACGAAACAAATGAAGACAATAAAAGTAGTTGCAGCAGTTATCTGCGACAATATGAAAGAAAAGAATAAAATTTTTGCAACGGCTCGTGGTTACGGTGAGCTGAAAGGCGGCTGGGAGTTTCCTGGAGGAAAAATCGAAGCAGGTGAAACACCTCAGGAAGCATTAAAACGAGAAATCATGGAAGAACTGGATACAGAAATTAAGGTAGGGGATTTGATTGACACTATAGAGTATGATTATCCCACCTTTCACCTTTCCATGGATTGCTTCTGGGCAGAGGTCACAGCCGGTCACCTGGAACTAAAAGAAGCGGAAGCTGCAAAATGGCTTACGAAGGATCAACTGGACAGCGTTGCCTGGCTACCGGCAGATGTCACTTTGATAGAGAAAATTCGAAGGAACATGGAGACTGATTTTTAATATTATTTTCGGAGGAATAGCTATGATATACACAGTAAAACGAATTGAGGAAGACCTGGACTTTGGTTGTGAAGAGCGACCGAAAGGCATGCCAGTCATGGCAATAGTGACGCTTACGAATTCTTCAGGAGAAGAAATAAGGATAAAAGCAGAGGATGCCATGCTTTATGAATGTAACATCAATGAAGGGGACAAGGTTTGCTTTGATGCAAATAACAAGTTGGAAAAAGTTAAATAAAAATTGTAGAAGAACCAGAGAACATATTTGGATAAAGAAAACCAATGGCTTTGACTGTTATCAGTCTGTACCATTGGTTTTTTTAGTTCTGCTAATTCCTGAACAGTAATGGTTGTTGGAATTTTTGTACAGCCATTTGGTGTAAACTGATAACATTAGAAAAAGAAATCAAAAGCGAGAGATAAAATGGGGAAAGAATGCTATATAACTCTTATTCAATAAATATACATTGACAAGTATCTATGCGTATGATAAATTAACACATAGACAAATGCCTATGCGAGGTGGCAAAAATGGAAACAAGAGATATGATACTGATATGTAAAGCATTATCGGATACAAATAGGCTGGAGATTGTTCAGATGCTGTCAGACGGAGAAAAATGTGGATGTAAGATTCTGGATAAATTCGATATCACGCAGCCTACTTTATCACATCACATGAAAATATTGGTCGACTGTGGGCTTGTAAATGATTGTAAGGAAGGCAAATGGCATCATTATTCTCTGAATAAAAAAGTAATAAGAGAGGCAAGTTCATTTATTGAAGCTTTGGGAAGGTAGGAAATGAAAATGAAAGAAGAATGTATTATATGTAAAGCACCACTTATATATCTTGAAAAAGATGAAATGATGGAGTGCGTACTATGTCATAAAAAGGAATTAAGTAAAACTAGGTGCGAGCAGGGCCATTATGTATGTAATGAATGTCATACAAAAGGAATGGATGCAATTATAGAAATATGTCTTAGTGAAACATCTAAGAATCCAGTAGAAATTATAAAAAGAATGATGCGTAGCCATTCTGCCATATGCATGGACCAGAGCATCATGTTATGGTTGGTTCAGCGCTCCTTGTTGCATATAAAAATGCAGGTGGTGAGATTGATTTGCCGGAAGCGCTACTTGAAATGATGAATCGAGGAAAAGCTGTTCCGGGTGGCGCATGTGGATTCTGGGGTGCTTGTGGTGCTGGAATTAGCACAGGAATGTTTATATCAATAATCTCAGGAGCGACTCCACTTAAAAATGAACCTTGGGGTCTGGCTAATAAAATGACTTCCAAGGCACTTGACGCAATCGGGAGCATTGGTGGACCAAGATGTTGTAAAAGAGATTCTTATATGGCCATAATCTCAGCGATTGACTATGTGGCAGAGAATTTCAATATACAAATGGAAAAGCCTGTTATAAAGTGTATTCATTCTGATAAGAACAACCAATGTATTAAGGAGAGGTGCCCATTTCATGAATAAGAAAAAAGTCGCATTTATCTGTGTTCATAATTCATGCCGTAGTCAGATAGCAGAGGCATTGGGAAAACATCTGGCATCAGATATATTTGAAAGCTATTCGGCCGGAACAGAGACAAAGCCTCAGATTAATCAGGATGCCGTTCGTATCATGAAAGAGATTTATGGAATTGATATGGAAGCAAATGGTCAGTATAGTAAGCTGATTACTGATATCCCAGATGTTGATATCGCAATATCAATGGGCTGTAATGTGGGATGTCCTTTTATTGGAAGAGCATTTGATGATAACTGGGGACTTGATGATCCAACGGGGAAATCAGATGATGATTTCAAGACTGTGATACAGCGGATTGAGGAGAATATCATTGAGCTAAAGAAAAGGTTGAGCGAGAACAAATAGAATACCTGCAGAACAAAATGGCAGCTTATCAGCTTTATGACACAGGACTTACTGTGACAAAGGAAGACAAGCTGCTTTCTTTATTTATCTGCAAGTATTCCAGTAGGATTCCTGTTTTGAGACGAATGTCCGGAAGGTGGGTAACCACTTCCTGTCCTTGCTGTTCTCTATCTTTAGCTGTTGAATACAAAAATGATTTAGGAAGTTTAGCCTTTTGGTTGTCGGGATTTTTGCACAGCCATTTGGTGTAAACTGATAATATTAGAAAAAGAAATCAAGGGGGAACTGGCAGATGAAAGGTTATAACACAAGCAACGGATACATGGGATACGTAGAAGCAAATACATTTTATTTGCCAGTGAACAGGAATATTTCGAGTTTATGCACTACAGGGGTTATATCTATGTTATACTTGAGTTGGTATTAAAGGATTTAGTGAGGACTTGATTGATGCTGTAAAATTAATCTTGAGCCGATGAGAAAGATTTCCGGTCAGGATAAATAAGAATTAGAAATTAAATACAGGAGAAAATAAATGGTAAAGCAAATCGTAAGAGACATTTTCTTTTTAGGCCAGCCATCCAAGCTAGCCACAAAAGCAGATATCCAGATTGGGAAGGATCTGCAGGACACACTGCAGGCGAACCGGGAACGGTGCGTTGGTATGGCTGCAAATATGATTGGTGTAAGGAAGAATATTATCATTGTGAATATGGGATTTATAGATGTTGTTATGTTTAACCCGGTGATTGTTTCAAAGCATGACATGTATGAGACGGAAGAAGGCTGTCTGTCTCTGGATGGTGTTCGTAAGACGACCAGATATCAGGAAATTGAAGTAGAATATTATGACTTCAACTGGAAAAAACAGCGGCAGAAGCTGTCCGGATGGACGGCACAGATCTGTCAACATGAAATTGATCATTTGTCTGGGAAGATCATATAATCGAATGCGGATTGCGAGGTGGCCGGTATGTTAAAGAATGTACTGATTGTGGTGGATGATATAGAAAAATCCATAGAATTTTATAGGGACTTATTTGGACTGCAAGTGATTCTTAAGAATGAAGGTAATGTGATCTTATCGGAGGGACTTGTTTTGCAGGATGCCGACATATGGGGGAAAACATTGAATGAAACTTCTACGCCGTTCAATAACATGATGGAATTGTATTTCGAGGATTTTGATATAGATGGATTGCTTGCGAAATATGAATCTGGTAAGTATTTCGTCCGATATGCCACCGAACTGACAGAACTTGCAGGTGGGCAGAAGCTTGTAAGACTGTATGATCCCAGTGGTAATCTTATTGAGGTTCGCACTCCGTTCAGGTGCAATTAAAGGAGGGAATATGCAGATTTTGGTTGATGCAGATGCCTGTCCGGTAGTCAGTATCGTTGAAAGAGTTGCAAAAGAGCATAATCTTCCGGTAACGTTGTTGTGTGATACCAATCATGTGTTATCATCTGATTACAGTGAAGTGATCGTAGTTGGAGCCGGTGCAGATGCAGTGGATTATAAACTGATCAGTATTTGTCATAAAGGCGATATTATTGTATCACAGGATTATGGAGTGGCGGCAATGGTATTAGGAAAAGGTGCTTATGCGATTCATCAGTCTGGGAAATGGTATACCAATGAGAATATTGACCAGATGCTTATGGAACGGCATCTGAATAAGAAGGCACGAAGAGCATTCGGAAAGAATCATTTAAAAGGACCAAGAAAACGAATATCGGAGGATGATGAGCATTTCAGAGAATCCTTCGAGAAAATGATACATATGGCAATGGATAAGGAGAAATAATCACAAACGGAACACAGGAGAATTGGGAGGTGCAGAATGACGGAAAAGGAAAGAACCTATATTGCAATTGATCTTAAGTCATTCTATGCGTCTGTGGAATGTAAAGAACGAAATAGAGATCCTTTGACGACCAATCTTGTGGTTGCGGATAAAAGCAGAACAGAAAAAACGATTTGTCTTGCGGTATCTCCAGCTTTAAAGTGTTATGGGATACCCGGAAGGGCTCGTTTATTTGAGGTTGTTCAAAAAGTAAAAGAAGCCAATAGTGCCCGCAGGTGGAAAGTACCGAACAGAACATTTATTGGTTCTTCTGATGACAGTACAGAATTAAATATCAATCCTGCACTGGGAGATTGATTATATTGTTGCTCCTCCCCGGATGGCTCTCTATCTGGAATACAGCACCAGAATTTACAGCATTTATCTGAAATATATTGCGCCGGAAGATATTTTCCCTTATTCGATCGACGAAGTATTTATGGATGTAACGGATTATCTGCATACCTATAATATGACAGCAAGGGAACTTGCAATGACCATGATACAGGATGTGCTGAAAACGACAGGTATAACGGCAACTGCCGGAATTGGAACGAATATGTATCTGTGTAAGATTGCGATGGATATCGTGGCGAAGCACATTAAAGCAGATAAAGATGGTGTACGAATTGCAGAACTGGATGAAATGTCATACCGAAGGAAACTCTGGAGCCACAGACCTCTTACTGATTTCTGGAGAGTCGGAAAGGGATATGCAAAGAAGTTGGAAGAATATGGCCTCTATACGATGGGTGATATTGCCAGATGTTCCATCGGAAAAGAGAATGAATTATATAACGAAGATCTGCTATATAAACTGTTTGGCGTTAATGCAGAGCTGCTGATCGATCATGCTGGGATATGAGCCTGTACCATGAAAATGGTCAAGGCTTACAAACCGGAAACGAACAGTGTTTGTTCCGGACAGGTACTTCATTGTCCTTATGACTTTGAAAAAGCAAAATTAGTCGTCAAAGAGATGACGGACCAGATGGTTTTGGATTTGGTGGATAAGAAGCTTGTGACGGATCAGATTGTATTGACAGTTGGTTATGATATTGAGAATTTGAATAATACCGACAGGAAAAAGAAATATCATGGTGAGGTTACGATCGACCGTTATGGAAGAAGAATTCCGAAACACGCACATGGAACGACCAATCTGAAACGGCAGACTTCCTCAACAAAAATGATAACGGATGCAGTAATAGAACTATATGACGGTATTGTTGACAGAAACCTGCTTATCAGAAGAATTAATATCACAGCGAACAGGCTTGTGGATGAAAATTCTGTAAAGAAAGAAAAAGTGTATGAGCAGTTGGATCTTTTTACGGATTATGAGGCGCAAAGGAAAAAGCAGGAAGAGGAAGAGGCTGCGCTGGATCGCGAAAAACGTATGCAGGAAGCAATGCTCAGTATTAAAAAGAAATTTGGAAAAAATGCTATGCTGAAGGGGATGAATCTTCAGGAAGGTGCAACCGCCCGGGACAGAAATGAACAGATTGGCGGACATAAGGCGTAAAGGAGTTGGAAGGGATGAAAAATAATTCTTATGACGATATCATTAATTTACCGCATCCGGTCTCTAAGAATCATCCGCAAATGCCTTTTCGGGATCGGGCAGCGCAGTTTGCTCCTTTTGCAGCCTTGACTGGACATGATGCTGCGATAAAAGAAACGGCAAGATTAACTGATGAAAGATTGGAATTGAGTGAGGAAGTGATTGCTCAGCTGAACGAAAAAATCAACATAATCAGAAATAATATCGGTATAGAACAGAATGTATCGATAACTTATTTTATTCCCGATGCAAAAAAAGCCGGTGGATCCTATGTTATGTGCTCCGGTATTGTAAAAAAGGTAGACGAATACGAGCATACCATAATTATGACGGATCAAACGGTCATTCCAATCGAACGGATAAGTGATATTAAATGTGAAGAGTGGTAAATGCGAAAACAGATACAAAGAATATAGAATGTTTCACTAGTACAGCGAAAATTAAGTTTCTGCTATATTGACGCAGGATTTCACACTCTGATGGGCTGGATTAAGATGCATTATTTTAGAGGATTGCTATAGTTCTGGCAGTAGAGGACACAAGGTTGGAGAAATCAGACCGGGATTCTTTGGCGGAACGAAACCATGTTATAAGAAGAATTGTATTTTGAGAGGAGGCTCTTATAAATGTTGAACATTATTTATGGAGATGTGAAAAACAGTATTTATAATACAAATGTTTATTTTAAAAACAGTTATGAACCAGAATGGCTTGATGCAGAACTGGCGAAAAAGATGATTAAAGATATTGATGATTCAGAAGTATTGAGTGGTGAATGCATTAACAGTCCGGTGTTGGGACAGATTCCTCCTGAAAGACTGTCAGGAGGAGTGAAAACGTTGTTGCTGATTTTAAATGAACCGGATCGGATTTTCAATGCCTCGACCTGTGGCGATAACTGTGCAAAATGGATATTGGAAATAGGCAGGATTAAAGATGTTACCATTAATCTCAGACATATGATGAGTTTTGGAAAAGACACAAAATTTGAGATAAAAGTCCAAAATGGAGGAGAAACGGTCCATTCAATGAAGGAACTTGTTCCTATAGCAAATAAGTATTTAAATGAAATGAAACAGGAGTAGTGATTATGAAAGGTTCACATAGAATCATTGTAGAATCCAGAAAAGTGAAATATGATTTTGTAATTCATAGGAATATTACAATCATTACTGGTGACAGTGGATCAGGTAAGACTGTTTTAATTGATCTTATACATGATTATGGAAGATATGGTGCGGACAGCGGTGTATTTCTTTCCTGTGACTGCCCCTGTAAAGTGATTGATAGTGAGGATTGGGAAAGAAAGATAGAAGAAACAACAGGAAGCATTATTTTTATTGATGAAGGAAATCGCTTCCTCGTTTCAAAGAAGTTTGCACAGCTTGTGCAGGGATCTGATAATTACTTTGTACTGGCCACAAGAGAAAAGCTTCCGGCATTGCCATATAGTGTAAGTGAAATATATGGATTTCGCAAATCTGGAAAATTTCATGATGCGAAACAGAAATATAATGAGATTTATCATTTGTACGGTGAAATATCAGAGGAAAAGAATATCAATCCGAAACTTGTAATAACAGAGGATTCCAATTCTGGATTTGAATTTTTTAAAGAAATGTCCAGACAGAAGGGTGTGAACTGTTTTTCTGCTGGTGGGAAGTCAAATATCATCAGACAGTTGGAACAGAGACCGAATGAAGAGGGTACAATTTTGGTCATTGTAGATGGAGCTGCATTTGGTTCAGAGATGAAAGATATCAGTGAATGCATTAAAACACAGGGAAACATTGTACTCTATGCACCAGAATCTTTTGAGTGGTTGTTACTTTCAACAAAGGAAATACCGGAAGTAAAAGTAGAAACAATACTTCAGAATCCGGAAGAATATATAGACAGTAAAGAGTATATCAGTTGGGAACGATATTTTACAGATTTATTGATAGAAAGTACCAGTAAGAATTTTATATGGGCATATTCGAAGAAAAGGCTTACAAAGGCGTACTTTGCTCCAAGAATAGTGAATGCGGTAAAAACAATCATGAAATTGGTAGACTGGGAAAAATCATTCTGAAAAGTCAGAAAAACCCTTTTCTATTATCGTATTACATGGTATACTGAATACCGAAATGAATGATATGCAAAATAGGATTTTATGCGTCAAGTGTTCGGTGAATGGGGAGTTGTCACTGAAACGAAAAGTGCGTCTTACGGTATATTATCCGCACCCGTTGCAAACAATATAAGAGGATATCTCATATTGTGTTAGGGAATGTTTTCGACATACATTCTATCACAATTGGAGATATCCTTTTTAATTTGGTCAAAAGGATAATCTCCATTTCAAAAATACAAAGGAGGTTATTTTTTAATGGTTGACAAAGTGAAAATTGAGCAGGCAGTCCGTCTGCTTCTGGAAGGTATCGGTGAAGATATCACACGGGAAGGTCTGATTGATACTCCTGACAGGATTGCCCGCATGTGTGAAGAAATTTACGGAGGTCTTGGTCATGAAGCGGATCAGCATCTGTTAAAGCAGTTTCCTGTAGAAAATAATGAAATCGTGCTGGAAAAAGACATCACCTTTTACTCCATGTGTGAGCATCATCTGATGCCTTTTTATGGAAAAGCTCATCTTGCATACATCCCCAACGGCAAAGTTACCGGTTTAAGCAAACTGGCACGTACAGTAGAGGTTTATTCCAGAAGGCCACAGATCCAGGAACGGCTTACTGTTCAGATTGCAGATGCTTTGGAGCGTACTCTGGATCCAAAAGGAATTATGGTAATGCTGGAAGCGGAACATACCTGTATGACCATGCGCGGAATAAAAAAACCAGGAAGCAAAACAATCACTACTGTAACCCGTGGTGCGTTTACAGAAGATAAGGAACTGCAGAAAATGTTCCTTTCTATGGTAAAAGGATGAATAACAATTTTTCAGATATGGATCGTGTCAATCGGATCTGGAGGCACCCGGTTTATCAGGAACATTATAAAAAAATACAGGAACTTGAAAGTGAACGGATCTTCTGCCGTCATACCCCTGAACATTTTCTGGATGTTGCACGGTTGATGTACATTTATGCACTGGAGGAACATCTGGAGTTGCCCAAAGAGCTTATCTATGCAGCAGCACTTCTTCATGATATAGGACGTGCACAGCAATATCAGTACAACATTCCCCATGATATTGCAGGAGTAGAAATCGCACGGGAAATTCTGACAGATCTGCACTTTACAGAACAGGAAAAAGAACTGATTCTGTCTTCCATTGGACATCACCGAAAAGGAGATTCCTGCAGTACGCTGGCAGCACTTCTTTATAAAGCGGATAAGCAGTCCAGAAATTGTTTTTTATGTTCCGCTGCTTCCGAATGCTATTGGTCTGATGATAAAAAAAATATGAAAATTGAATACTGATCTTCTTCATAAGCACAAAAGAAGGATGGGTTCTGCTCATGAAAATTGGAAACCGTTTTTTTGATACTAAGAATCATACTTACATAATGGGAATTTTGAATGTTACCCCTGATTCCTTTTCTGACGGCGGCAAATGGAATCATATGGATGAAGCTTTGAAACATACAGAGGCAATGATTGCTGATGGTGCAGATATTATTGATATCGGAGGCGAATCTACACGTCCCGGTCATACTCCTGTCAGTGCTGACGAGGAAGCACTGAGAGTTCTTCCTGTTATTGAAGCGGTCAAAAAACATTTTGACATTCCTGTTTCTGTAGATACTTTTAAGAGCAGTGTTGCTGAAAGCTCTATCCAGGCAGGAGCTGACCTGGTTAACGATATCTGGGGATTAAAATATGATCCGAAAATGGCAGCTGTGATCGCAAAATATGATGTGGCCTGTTGCCTGATGCACAACAAATCTAATACAGAATATCAAAACTTTCTCATTGATATGCTCGCCGAAACACAGGAATGTGTCAATCTTGCAAGACAGGCTGGCATTAAAGATGAAAAAATCATGCTTGATCCGGGAATTGGTTTTGGAAAAACATTTGAAATGAATCTGGAAGCAATGAATCACCTGGAGCTTTTTCAGAATCTGGATTTCCGGTTCTCCTTGGTACATCCCGCAAATCCATGATCGGACTGGCACTGGATCTTCCTGTAGATCAGCGCGTGGAGGGGACTTTGGCTACCAGTGTAATTGGCGTAATGAAGGGATGCTCTTTTGTCCGTGTCCACGATGTTAAAGAAAACAAGCGTGTGATCCAGATGACAGAAGCAATCCTGGGACGCAGATAAATTACTGGCACAAAACAGATGGTAAATATAAATAACATACAGAAAGGATTTGCTGTTATGGATGAGACCAGATTAGACAAAATAGAAATTAAAGAGCTGGAGGTTTTTGCAAACCATGGTGTATATCCCGAGGAAAATGTTCTGGGACAGAAATTTGTTATTTCTGCCACGCTTTTTACCAGAACACGTCTGGCGGGATTAACCGATGAGTTGTCTGCTTCCATAAACTATGGCGAAGTCAGCCATATGATCACTGATTTCACCAGAAAACATACTTATAAACTTCTGGAATCTCTTGCAGAGAATCTTGCAGAAATGCTTCTTTGCTCTCTTTCCGGACTTGAAAAAATTACTCTGAAGATTGAAAAGCCCTGGGCACCGGTTGGTCTTCCTTTGAAAACCGTATCTGTGGAAATTACACGGAAATGGCATACTGCTTACATTGCTTTTGGCTCTAATATGGGTGATAAAAAGATGTATATAGACAATGGGATCCGTGGTCTGGCAGAGACAAAAGGATGCCGTATAGAGGCAATTTCCGATTATCTTATTACAGAACCTTACGGAGTTACTGATCAGGATGAATTTTTAAATGGAGTTCTGAAAATGCGGACACTTCTTACTCCTGGAGAATTGCTTGTGAGACTGCATCAGTTAGAACAGGCGGCAAACAGGGAACGTATCATCCACTGGGGACCAAGGACACTGGATCTGGATATCCTGTTTTATGATCAGGAAATTATTGATATGCCAGATCTTCATATTCCTCATATTGATCTGCACAACCGCGATTTCGTTCTTGTACCAATGAATCAGATTGCTCCGTATCTGCGACATCCTGTGTTAAATCAGACCATTTCGCAGCTTCTGGACAGCCTTCTGAACAAATCTGAAAATACTGCAAAATAAAGTGAACAGTAACCAGTAACGATATTTTGTTGAATGTTCCATTGATATTTACTTTGCCATTTTTTACAAACAGTGCTATGATATATTCAATGGAAATTCTATAAAAGAGAAAACATCTACAGGAGGGCAAAAAATTATGAAAATCAGACGCGAAGAACACATGCAGGTGGAAATGGTCACGTAATCATCAAAGAAATCCTTGATGCAGAACAGTTGAATGGTAAATGTGGACTGTATGCACAGGTAACCCTGGAGCCGGGATGTTCACTGGGATATCATGAACATCATGGAGAAAGTGAAACCTACTATATTTTACAGGGACAGGGCGAATACAATGACAACGGTACCTATCGTCCGGTAAAAGCAGGAGATATTACATTCACACCGGACAATCATGGACATGCACTTGCAAATACAGGAAATACAGATCTGGTTTTTATGGCTCTGATCATTAAAGACTGATATAAAAAACAGCAGCACATATTTCTTATGGAAATAATGACTGCTGTTTTTATTACCAGGACAGACTGATTATAATAAGAAACAGTATAAATCAGGTAGCATTTTAGCCGAATCAAGTAAGTCCCCTGCTTCAATTGCGAAAAGTAATAAGCAGTGGGTGGGGACTTGCTTGTATCAGGAGGAGTGCAAGCTCCTTCTGATAAACTGCGAAGCAGTTATTCGATTATGAGCAAGTAGCGAAGCGGATTGCGAATATCCGCTTGATTAATCATTCAAATGGAGAATCAAACTATGTACAGAAAAACAGCAAAGAAGTTACTGAAATTCATAGAGAAAAGCCCTACTGCATTTCAGGCAGTGACGGAGATGACCAAAAGGCTTGACAAAGAAGGCTTTGAAGAATTGAAAGAGGAGGATCACTGGAAGCTTAAAAAAGGCGGAAATTATTATGTGACCAGAAATCATTCTGCGATCATAGCTTTTTCCATTCCGCAGAAGCCTGTGTGGAAGTTTCATATTATGGCAAGCCACAGTGATTCCCCTTCCCTTAAGATTAAGGAGAATCCTGAGATAGAGGTGGAGAATGCTTATATCAAACTGAATGTGGAGCGTTACGGTGGAATGATTCTGTCTCCATGGTTTGACAGACCTCTGTCAGTGGCAGGAAGGCTGATCGTCCGTCAGGATGGAAAAATCAGAGAGAAGATGGTGGCTGTGGACAGAGATCTGCTGGTTATTCCTAATCTTGCCATTCATATGAACAGGGAAGTAAATGACGGATATAAATATAATGTGCAGAAGGATATGCTGCCTCTTTTCAGCGATAAGGAAGGAAAGGGCAGATTTATGGAAACTGTGGCTGAGGCCGCAGAAGTAAAGACAGAAGATATTCTGGGACATGATCTGTTTCTTTATGACAGAACTCCGGGTACTCTGTGGGGAGTAAATGAGGAATTTGTTTCTGCACCCAGACTGGATGATCTGCAGTGTGCATTCTCTTCTATGGAGGGATTCCTGCAGGGAAATCGTGAAGAAAGCATTTCTGTACATTGTGTGCTGGATAATGAAGAAGTGGGAAGCAGTACAAGACAGGGCGCTGCTTCTGCTTTCCTGAAGGATACTCTGATGCGGATCAATATGGGACTGGGACGTACCCAGGAGGAATATTATATGGCACTTGCAGACAGTTTTATGATTTCTGCAGATAATGCTCATGCTCTCCATCCAAACTATACGGATAAGACAGATCCGGTAAACCGTCCGGTGCTGAATGAGGGAATCGTGATCAAGTACAATGCAAACCAGAAATATTGTACAGACGGAGTGTCCGCTGCAATTTTCAAGGATATCTGTGACAGGGCAAAGGTGCCGTACCAGACCTTTGTGAACCGTTCGGATATGGCAGGCGGATCCACGCTGGGAAATATTTCCAATACCCAGGTTCCTGTGAAAACAGTGGATATCGGTCTGGCACAGCTTGCCATGCATTCTGTATATGAAACAACAGGTGCGAAAGATACAGAGAGCCTGGTTAAGGCAGCGACAGTGTTTTTTGCATAGTTTGCAGGTACACTGGCAGATAAACGTAAATATAAAAATCAGGAGATAAGAAAGTGAACAGAAAAGCAGTGTTTTTTGATGCAGACGGAACACTCTGCGATATGGAAAAGGGTGTACCCCAGAGCACAAAGGAGGCATTGAAGAAATTAAGAGAAAACGGTCATGACGCATGGCTTTGCACAGGCAGGAGCAGGGCCTTTGTTTCCCGGTATCTGGAAGAGCTTCCGTTTACCGGTATGATCAGTGCCTGCGGGGCTACCATTGAAAAGGATGGAGAACGTCTTTTTAATAAAGAGATGCCCCCGGAAGTTGCAAAAAAATCAGTGGAAATCCTGCGCAGATATGGTCTGGTCCCGGTTATGGAAGGTGCAGATTTCATGTATTATGATAAGGATGAATATAATACAGATGTGAACTGGTATACGGATCTGATCACAGAATCTTTAGGATCTAAATGGCGTCCCATCAGGGGAAATGAAGATTGTATGCGCATTAATAAGATCAGTGCCAAAATGATAAAAGGCTGTGATGCAGAAGCTGCCTGTAGGGAACTGAGTGAGTATTATGACATTATCCGTCATGAGAGTGGTTCAGGGATTGCGGGAACCACCATTGAACTTGTCCCAAAGGGCTTTAACAAGGCAGTGGGGATCTCGGCAGTGTGCAGACTCTTTGATATTCCATGGGAGGATACGATCGTGTTTGGAGACAGCAATAATGATCTCGCCATGTTTGAATATGCGGCCGTGAAGGTTGCCATGGGAAATGGTTCAGAGAAAATAAAAGCTCTGGCTGATCATATTACACAGGATATGTTCCATTATGGAATCAGAAACGGACTGGAATATCTGAAGCTAATATAAACATAAAAAGCCTGGGCTCAGATCAGTCCCAGGCTTTTGCATATATAAAGCCAGATTGTCATGGTAAAGGAGCTTAACAGAGTGGTAGTCATAACCACACCGGAAGTAAAATCGCCGTCATAATCCATGTTTTTGGCCATGATATAACAGCTTACAGTAGTGGCAGAACCAAGCATGATAATGATCGCAACCAGCATATCATGGGAAAATCCCAGAAGCACAGCCAGTGGAAGAAATACAGCTTCATATCCCACAAGCTTCAGAAAGCTACATGCGATCAGTGGTTTCGGCCTTGCGAATGCCTTGCCGAATTTCAGTGCGCCACCCATGGCCATCAGCCCAAGAGGAGTCGCTGTTTTTCCGAGATTATCTACGGCAGTATTCAGAATTGTTGGCATTGGCAGATGAAGCAGCGACCATACCATACCTGTCAGGATACCAAGGATAATAGGGTTCGTGGCGATTCCTTTCAGGGTTCGGATAAGTTTTGCGGTATCAAGTTTACCGCCGCCGGGAGCGAACAGTGACAGTGTTATAACTGCCATCACATTATAAAGCGGCACACTTCCGATGATCATAAGTGGTGCCATTCCTGCGTTTCCGTAAAGATTCTGGATAATTGCAATTCCAAGGATCGCAGCGCTGCTCCGGTAAGAAGCCTGGATAAATTCGCCCTGGATATTTCGCGGTTTCAGCAGATAGGAAAGTCCTGTGGAAATTCCGATACTGATCAGTGTGACAAAGAAGCAGAACAATACAAATTTCGTATTCCATACACTGTAGAAATCTGACTTTGCAATATCCAGAAACAAAAGCGCAGGCAGAGCTGCATTAAATACGAACTTATTCAGACGGCTGACAAAGGTGTCATCAAAGAGTCCGATCTTCCGAAAAAAGAGCCCGAGCATCAGGGTGAGAAAAATCGGGATTGTAGCATTAAGACAGAAAATAAGATTCTCCATTTTCATAAATCCTTTCAAAAAATAATTTCTGTACAAAAAGTACGGTTCATAAGGTGATTGCTATATCACAATAACACCATGATTATAAACGTTTGACAGGAATTGTCAAATTCCGATTTCTGTGTTATTCTGAAAAAAATGGTTGCTGTTCAGTATGCCTTGCAGATTGTGGGAATGATTTTTCAGACACGCTCTAAGAGCAGAGTGAACAGTAATAAAATTGCAGACAGTGGAGTGGTGGATCATGAAGTATGGAAAGATAAGGATAGAAGATGGATTTCTGGTTTTTACCAGACATATGATGATAAACAATCTTCCATGTAAAGACATTGTATGGGCATATATGCGAAAAGAGGGAGCAGATGAAGGTGATGACAGACAGCTGAGTGTAAATTATCTTGTAATTGTTACCAGACGTAAGAAGAGATACAAGTTCGATATGACAGAAAAAGAGATTCATGAGTGTATCCGCATTCTTAAGATATTAAACCCGGATATGGCAACAGGTTTCCCGAAGGGCGGCAGGATATCTCTTCATAGTCTGCCGAATACCAGAGATCTGGGTGCGATCGTTACAGCTGATGACAGACACATCCTGCCGAGGAGGCTTCTGAGAAGCGGGGAACTTTATCATATTTCAGAGAGCGATAAGAACAGACTCAGAGAAGAATACAATCTGAAGACGGTGATCGACCTGCGTTCGGCAGAAGAGAGAAAATGTAAACCGGATACTATTATAGCAGAAGTAGAATACTACCATGTACCGGTTGTGGATGAGGATGTGCAGGTTATCAGCAACAGAGAACAGTTTGTGAAAATGCTTGCAGGACTCCCGGATGATATGGAAGAATATATGATCAGACAGTACAGGAATTTATGCATGGATCAGTTGGTGTTGAAACAGTATGCGAAGTTTATCGATATTCTTTTCAGGCAGGAAAAAGGTGCTGTTTTGTGGCATTGCGGAACTGGAAAGGACCGTACAGGGATCGGGACTGCTTTTCTGCTCAGTCTGCTGGGGGTGGAGGAAGATGTGATATATGAAGACTATCTGCGCACAAACCGTTATATGGAGCCCAAACTGGTATATATGCAGAGACTTGTACAGACCTGGCCGGAGGCAGATGAGAAAATGACCGAGAAGCTTCCGATTATATATAATGTAAAAGAGGAGTATCTGGCTGCTGTTTTTGAAACAGTGAAAAAGACTTATGGTTCTATGGAAAAGTTTTTCCAGACCGTATTTTATCTGAAACCGAAAATGATCGAAGAGTTCAGAAATAAATATCTGATATAGGCAGTTAATTCGATGTTTTTACAAAAGCTGTCACAGAAAGACATTTGTTTTTGTGCGAAAAATTTATTGACAAAATCACGATTATTGATATAATGGTAACCATACGAGCTATTTATTATATTAACGTGGTGAAAATGTACACGTTGAAAGCAGGTGGGACATGCAGAAGAGAGTATTATCCCTGTTAGTAGATAATACTGCAGGTGTAACAACCAGAGTATCTGGATTATTCAGCCGCAGAGGCTATAACATCGACAGCATTACCGGAGGTGTAACAGCGGACGAGCGTTTTTCCAGAATTACCGTTGTGTGCAGCGGGGATGAACTGATTCTGGAGCAGATCACGAATCAGCTTGCCAAGCTTGTAGATGTAAGAGATATTAAGATCCTGGAGCCGGACAACAGCGTATGCCATGAATTAATGATGATCAAGGTGGCTGCGAAACCGGAGCAGAGACAGGGACTCATTTCCATAGCGGATGTTTTCCATGCGAAAGTTGCAGACGTAAGTGTGGATTCCATGATATTGGAGATGACAGGCAACCATAATAAATTGGAAGCATTTCTTGAGCTGATGGGTGATTACGAGATTCTCGAACTTGCACGTACAGGAATGACCGGTTTATCAAGAGGTTCGCAGGATGTAACCTATTTCTGATGAAAGACAGGAAGGCTTTTCGGAACGCAGGAAATTGAAAAATATCTCAGAAACAGTACATATTATAGTTTGCTAGGGGAGCATCCCTTAACGATAAATTTTTTTACGATTAGCAGGAGGAAAATAAAATGGCTAACAAGATTTTTTATCAGGAAGATTGTAATTTAAGCTTACTGGATGGTAAAAAAATTGCAATTATTGGATACGGAAGCCAGGGACATGCACATGCTCTGAACTTAAAGGATTCCGGATGTGATGTCATTATCGGTCTTTATGAAGGCAGCAAATCCTGGAAGAGAGCTGAAGAGCAGGGCTTTAAGGTATATACAGCAGCTGAAGCAGCTAAACAGGCAGATATCATCATGATTCTTATCAATGATGAATTACAGGCTAAACTTTACAAAGAATCCATCGAGCCAAACCTTGAAGAAGGCAACATGTTAATGTTTGCTCATGGTTTCAATATCCATTTCGGATGCATCAAACCACCAAAGAATGTTGACGTTACAATGATCGCTCCTAAAGCACCTGGTCATACAGTAAGAAGTGAGTATCAGGCTGGAAAAGGAACACCTTGTCTTATCGCTGTAGAGCAGGATTACACAGGAAAAGCTCAGGATCTTGCACTGGCATATGGTCTTGGAATCGGCGGAGCAAGAGCTGGTCTTCTTGAAACTACATTCCGTGTAGAGACAGAGACAGACCTCTTTGGTGAGCAGGCTGTACTTTGCGGTGGTGTTTGCGCACTTATGCAGGCTGGTTTCGAAACACTTGTTGAAGCTGGTTATGATCCAAGAAATGCATACTTCGAATGTATCATGAAATGAAGCTGATCGTAGACCTGATTTATCAGTCAGGATTCGCAGGAATGAGATATTCTATCTCCAACACTGCTGAATATGGTGATTACATCACAGGACCTAAGATCATCACAGAAGATACAAAGAAAGCTATGAAGAAAATTCTTTCTGATATCCAGGATGGTACATTTGCAAAAGACTTCTTACTTGATATGTCTGATGCAGGTGCACAGGTTCACTTCAAAGCTATGAGAAAGAAAGCTTCTGAGCATCAGTCTGAGAAAGTTGGCGAAGAAATCCGTAAACTTTACAGCTGGAATGGCGAAGACAAACTTATCAACAACTAATCTGAATATGATTAAATTAAAATCCCCTGCTGAATGGCAGGGGATTTTTTATGTTATAGGAAATTACTCTGTAATGTTCCTATAACATAAAAAAGCCCTCCGGGCAGGATCGCACTGCGACGGAGAGGAATTATGTCGCTGAAGCGACCCGCCGCAGGCGGAGAATCCTGCAAGCAGGATTCTTTCTTGTATGTACTGACTCAATGATGGTTGTTTGTTCTGTATTATGCAATTCTTAAGATTATGCATAATATAATAAGATGCAAATCAATCTCAACGTTTTATAATTCGATAATCTGCCCTTTTTCTACGTCATATCTGCAGTACTTACCATTTCCGGAAATAAATGGCTGATATGTATCTGTCCTGTTATCTTTAAGATATACAATTCCGGTAGCGATCATCTCCACTAATGAAAAGCGTTCGCTGAGACTGGAAATCCACTTATATGTTTTGTCCTTTGATGAATTTGCCATAACCATATTGTAGGCATGTCCGTCTTCGGTGGCTTCCAGAGAAAAATATACTTTCTCTGCCTTATCAGGAGCATCAAAGACCTGACTTGTAATATAGGAAGAAAAATTGGTGCTTACAAAATTTCGGAAAGATTTTATATCATAAGTAATTCCGGATACTTCGTCTGTGATTTTATCTCCGCGTTCCAGACGTGTTTTAATAATCTTTAGTACCTCTACAGTCCAGTTGATAAAAGAGATACTACTGTAATTCATACTTTCCATCAACTGTTCGATTAGTTTGCGTGACAGGATATTGGAGCGTATTGCCTCATCATAAAGTTCTCTGTTCATGACATTTTCCCTCTTTTTTGATTATTTGTAACTATTCAGCAGTCTACTATCCCGCGAGGTGTTTTGGCATGAACATGCCAAAATCCCGAGACATACAAGTCAAAATCCCATCGCCGAAGGCGATTTTTAATGGATTTTGACTCGTAACTGTGAAGGTACTGAACAGTTACGATTATTTTATGTTTGTTATAGTGTTTCCGCACATTTCTATGTTATACTGATTATAAATCTGTTTGTTGTAAAATGCAACAAAAAACGGACGAATAAATAAAAATATTTGTGAACAGTAACGAATATATTGTTGCCTGTATTTTTGTTTCTCGGAACGATAATGAGACATAAGGAAAATTGAGGAGGATAAAATGGAGATAGAAGAAGAGTTTATTTCGGGATTTTGCAGAACATGTAATGGAGGGCAGACTGTCTGCTGCGAATATACGATGGAAGGAGATAAAAGAACCCTCACATTTATGGATTGTGCACATGACAGATGTGTGAATTATGCTGCCTGTGAAATCTACAAACAGGCACATGAAATGGAACGGTAACCCGCAAATGCTGTAATTATCGGATTAACCGGAGTTGGAATCAAACATATATGAAAAATAGGCATCTTTGAATGCAGAATAGTTATTTCTGGAAATAGGGACAGAGGAAATGCCGGTAGTGACCATAGTTCTTGTGAACTGTTTTATGTGGGACAGGTTTACAATATAGCTTCGGTGACATTTAAAGAATCCTTTTTCCGGAGTAAAGACCCCTTCACACTTTACAAATAATTCGCGGATTTTTAAAGTAGTTCCATTTGAAAGGCAGACCAGAACCTGTTTATTCTGAGCTTCCAGATAATCTACATCATTGAGCGTAATTGAGCAGAATCCGTCTGCAGTATGTGCGACGAAAGTTTCAGCCGGAACATGATAAGTTTTAAAAAAATCATCCATAACAGAAAAAAGTTTCAGAGTATTTACTGGTTTTAAAAGATAATGAAAAGCTTTTACATCATAGGAATCCAGGGCAAATTCTCTGGAAGAAGTCAGAAAAATCACAGGAACAGTCAGTCCCATGCTGCGTATTTCTCTTGCTGTATCTATGCCGTTTAATAATGGCATGATGATGTCGAGAAAAATCAGATCTACCGGAATTGTCCGGAGAGCTGTTAACAGATCATCACCGTTGGAATATGGATACAGGGTAAGTGAAAAATCATTTTTTTCCGCCCAGTGAGTCAGAAGTGAACTTAATTCCCGGGTAAAGAGTATTTCATCATCACAAATTGCAATATTCATAATTTTTATCAAAACCTTTCTGTGAGTGAATAAATGTTATGTATTGTATCCGGCAGTGGAAATCCTGTGTCAGATGATAATTCGCAGGACAAAGCAATGGTCCACGATAGAAAAATGACACTGTCCATGCAATTGTTCCACATAATAAATAATACTCCTGACACCGATTCCATGCCCGTTTCTGGTAGAAACCGGAACTCCATCTACAAATGCCGGAATTTTTTCTACGGGATTTTCCAGTTGGAACAGAATGTGATTCTTTTTCTGTGAAAGAGTAAGCCGGGCCCATTTTGAAGGTGATTCCAGCTGCTCCAGTGCATGCATGGAGTTTTCCAGCGCATTGGACAGGATTGTACAGAGGGACAGATCGGAGCATGGAAGTTCTTTTCCTGTAGAAACATTGCATATAAGAGACAATCCTCTGTCTGTGAAACGGGAATGATAAATGGAAAGCACAGAGTTCAGCATTTCATTTCCGGAATAGGCGGCGATGATCGTATCGTCATATGCAGAATTAATTTCATGGATGTATTCCTGTGCTTTATCCGGATGTCCGTTTTGCAGCTGGGTCAGAATAATACTCAGATGGTGGCGCATATCATGCCGCAGGATCGCCAGTCTCTGGCTGCTGATCTTTACCTGTTCAATTTCGTTTTGCATGGATTGAAGCTGCATTTCACGAAGATTGCTGTATTGCGTTATCTCCTGTTTATTCTCATATTCCTGAAAGTAGATGATGAGAAATACCAGGTAGGCAATGCAGAATGCAAATCCCATGAACTCAACAACTGCTTTATTTCCGGAATAAAGTAAAGTTGAAAACTTGGTGGAAGCATAATCAAAAACGTAATATACAAATGGCAGGAAACCGATGATGGAAAGCTCACGTGCATTTTTTGTAAAAATTGTTTTTGTAGATCGAAATACATATCGATAAAGAAGGACAAAAGTTAAGGTTGTTGTTAAGATCCGCACAGAATAATAACACCACTGTAATCCTGTTATTGCCAAAGCGAATAATCCGGTCCAGTTGCTTATCTGGCAACACAGATAGGCAGAAAAGACAGAAACAGCGGAAGAAATCAGAGGATACTTATAATGAACGGAGAGGAATAAAACCAATGGAAAATGTACGATCAGAGGATAGGACATATTTGCAAGAGTTTCCCCAAATAATGCCAGATCAATTACATATAACAGTCCCTGCCCTAAAAATAACAGAAACATAGTCAGGATATTTTTTTCTGATCGGTTTGATCCCAAGAAAAAATGCAGAACAGTAAATTCCAAAGAGCATGGTAGTGACACCATGAACAGCAGATAAAATCTGTTCAGACATAACAGCACCTCCGTCTGATAAGGATTAATAAAATTTATCATCAAAATGTTGTATATATATCAAGTATAAAAGATTTCAAATTTAAAGACAACCTTTTTCCATACCATTCACGCCATATAATTACTGTTCGCGTGAAAGAGAAAAAATGCTGTTGTTCTGTGTTATAATCAGTCTATAAAGGAATATCGAAAAAACATACGAGGAAGGAGATGAAAGAGAGAGCATATTTAACGATATACCGGCGCTAGATGAAAAAAGAAAACAGAAGAAAAACAGACCTGATGGAAAAGTACCATGCAGGTCTGTTTTTATATCATTCTTTCCTGTTTTTACTTATTTACATCAATATAACTGTACAATGTATATTTGGAGATTCCGAAATAATTTGCAACCTTATCTCCGGATTTTGTAATAAGGAAAGCACCTGCATCATTTAAGAACTGAATAGCAGTAACCTTATCCTCCTTATTCATTAAAGGAACAGGTTTGCCTACCAGAGCTACAGATTCTTCGATCAGATGATCAAGAAGATCATTGACATTATGAGTGATCTCTTTGGGCTTCTCTTCCTTATTTTCCGGAGTGACAAGAGAATGAAGCAGATTCGATCATAGTAAGCTTGGTAATGTCATAATTGATTCCGAAAACATAATGAAGGTACCATCGTCATCATGAATGTAGGAAGTGCTGCACTTCAGGATCTTGCCGTCTGCTGTTTTCATCAGATAACCGGTATGGTCTTCGGGGGTTGCTCCTTTTTCCTGATTGCGGATCGCATCAAAAACAGCATTGGATGGTCCGTCTCCGATATCTCTGTTTGTAACATGACCATTTACGATGTAGACGATGGAATGTTCCGGCTCCGAAGTTTTCAGATCATGGATTACTACTTCACAGTCAGGTCCGAACTGGGAAGCAAGATCAGCAGCGATTTGTTTTAACACAGTAAGTCGTCCCATTTGATTTCCTCCTATTAATATAACTTTTAAACGGATCATAACCGAATCAGGCAGGGGCTTCTATAGTCTGAGCAGTAACAGTCATTCGATTATGAGCATGTAGTAAAGCGGATAAATTTATCGTCAAAACGTTCAGTGCAGACACATGGAAACTGCACATTTTTTATATTCTATCATAAAAAAAAGGAAATAAAAAGAGCCTAAAAAAAATAAATGTGAATACCTTAAAAAATTTGTGATTATAATCATAAATCATTGAAGTGATATAGGAATCGTGGTATATTTTAAACATGAGAATTGCGATAAGTTAGAGCGTGTCTGAAAAAGGCTTTCTGCAAGATGTGCGTCACAATTTTGTGGGATATTTTGCCCGGATGAGGGCGCGTAGTGGGCTACGGCAACTGAATTCGGGTGAAATATCCCGCAAAGTGGGGCGTGCAGATTGCGGGAATGATTTTTCAGACACGCTCTAATGTTTCATCAACACTATTTTATACATGCAGATTTTTCTGCATCTCTTCTTTAAATTCTCTTCCTTTAAACAATATCACTGCTACAAGAAACAGGAAACATATTAACGCTCCAAACATACTTACTGTTGGATTTTTCACCACTTTGCATAAGAGTAAGATTCCCGGAAGAATCAATCCGTATCCGGCAGCCATAATTTCGTAAATAAGATACTCTCGCACAGGACATTTCCGCACCTTAGCGATTACAAACATCGCTGTAAGTGTAGATACACTCATGATCGGCAGCACAAGATCTACAGACCAACTGTGCCAACCGGTCAGTGCATCCCATATAAAGCAGATAATAGTACCGATAAAAAGCTGCCACATCGCATTTTTCAGCAGATTATAGCGTTTGAAAAATCCAATCGATGAGGCAATCCACATTGTCACAACGCCTCCGGCTGTGAATAAGGTCCAGCGAATTCTAGGATGGAAATTATACTCCGTAACAAGCATTGCTGCAACAATTGCAATACACAGAAAGCTATAAATTTTATAGACTTTCATTTCCTGTTCGCTTGGCTCATCTGTCTTTGGAAATTCAGGTTTTACTTTTTCAGATGCAATTCCCTGTTCTTTTAACAAGCGATAAAAATTACGTTCAATGTTCACTGTGTCGTATCTGGATGTAAATGCAAATGATAATTTATCCTGAAAAGAACACAAACACAATTCAAACTTAGGAGTGTTTGTGTACACACCAAATCGTTCAATATAAGGCACATAACTCGCATGCATTTTAACCGCACTCATATTAGAGAAGATTGCTGTCGTGTTCTTCTCTGAATATTTTGCCCCGGCCTGAATACATAGATTTTTCAATTCCAAAGGTGCAAGCCTCAGAATCGGATGCAGTTCCAAAGCAAGCAACTCGCTGATATGCGCTGACATCTTTTCTTTTGTCAGTTCTGCCTCAAAAAATTCTTTCGTATATTTCAGTATTACCTCAAAACTTTGATCTTGTGTAGTAAAATTATATCCCGGCTCAATCCAATTAAAAAAATTCAGCATCGATAAAGACGGGAAAAACTTTCTTAAGTTAACCGGAACCATTAACACGACCGGCTTTTTCTTTTGCATTTTAGACATTTCTTCATTTATTGCCATCATAAATAATGCTGTCAAAAAGACTGTCATAGATACTCCGAGTTCCCTGCTCCGCTTCAATACTGCCTGAACTGAAGCAACAGATTCATGGACGTGCAGATGATTCCATCTTTCTTTTTTCTCCGTATCTGGAAAGCATGTAGTTTCTTTTTTTCGGTCGTTTCTGATCTTTTG
>ENA-OQAZ01000212-OQAZ01000212.1-human-gut-metagenome-genome-assembly--contig:-NODE-212-length-32802-cov-2.964897_pt1 | contig 32802 bp, 37 predicted proteins | sample MGYA00242737_ERZ504531 | MGnify/ENA primary metagenome ERZ504531 (study PRJEB26092, sample SAMD00036244) | human gut metagenome | host: Homo sapiens | study: EMG produced TPA metagenomics assembly of... | reverse complement strand
AATATGGCGGCAAACTGCCGAAGAGGGACACTGGTATTGTGCGAATCTGACAACAGTTAAGAAAGCCATGACAAAAGAGAGACTGATAAACGGTGGCTTCTATGATTTAGCCACAGCCTATCAGTCCGTGCACGTCAACTATTGGAAACCGCCGTGTACCGAACGGTACGCACGGTGGTGTGAGAGGACGGCGGTTAGTCACCGCTCCTACTCGATTGCAATCATTATTGGGGACTTTTGACACCCACATCATATTATAAGAATATAATCCGGAAATTATGCATTGATTGCTTCTTTTAATGCCTTTGCCAGCTGATCCGGGCAGGAAGTTGGTCTTGGACCACAGTGGATGCCTTCCAGTCTGGCGATGGCATCTTTTACTTTCATGCCTTCTACCAGGCGTGCAACGCCCTGTGTGTTTCCGGAACATCCGCCGATAAAGTTTACGTGTTTGATGGTGTCTCCGTCCAGTTCGAACTGAATTGCCTGAGAACAGACACCTCTTGTTTTATATACCTGCATTTTAAATACCTCCTGTTTTTTATGCGAGTTAGGAAATACCTGTCATCTCACGGAGCAAGATTTCCTGATGCTTTGACTTGATTATACGCATTTTATCAGGCGGATGCAAGACATATTGTATTCTGCAAAAAATCCCACTGATATGAAATTTTGCTCAGCTTGACATAGACTGATTTTACGGTAAAAATAGAAGTGTTGTAATAAAAATCTTAAATTACAGAAAAATGAATGGATTTTATAAGTGCCAAATTCATTAATATAGAAGGAGACAGACATGGGTACAATTGGAATTATAGGAGCAATGGAAGTTGAGGTAAAAGAGCTGAAGGAGCAGATGCAGATTACGCGTCAGCTGACAAAAGCAGGCATGGAATTCTGCGAGGGCATTCTGGAAGGTCAGGATGTTGTTGTGGTACGCAGCGGTGTTGGGAAGGTAAATGCGGCGGTCTGCACACAGATCCTGATCGATGTGTTTGATGTAAAAGCAGTGATCAATACAGGAATCGCCGGTTCTCTGAAAGCGGAGATCAACATCGGTGATCTGGTTATTTCCAGCGATCTGGTTCATCACGATATGGATGCAGTAAGCTTTGGTTATCCGAAGGGACAGATTCCGCAGATGGATGTGTTCTCTTTTGAGGCGGACAAGGCACTTGCGGATCTGGCTGAGAAAGTATGTGAAGAGGTTAATCCGGAAATTCAGGTATTTCACGGAAGAGTTGTCAGCGGCGATCAGTTCATCGCAGACAAAGAAACCAAAGAGAACATTTCGACACTTTTCGCAGGATACTGTACCGAGATGGAGGGTGCTGCGATCGCACAGACTGCACACTTAAATGAAGTGCCGTTTGTTGTTCTGCGTGCGATTTCAGATAAGGCAGATGACAGTGCATCCATGATTATCCGACGTTTGAGAAGCAGGCAGTTGCTCACAGCGTCAGACTGGTTCGCGGCATGATGAAGAATCTGGCTGCAAAAGAAGCGTAGAAAAAAAGAACGAAAACTGAAGAACTTCATAAAAAAATCCCCCGATTTTCGAGCCATAAGAGCAGAAATTGTCGAACGATTCTGCTTTTCAAATGCAAATTCTGAGGCTATAATGTGCCTGCAACATTCATCCGGAGAATGTGACTGCTGCAGCAGCGACACGTGAAATGAAAACAAGCAGGATCAGAAGGGGGATTATCCATGTTACAGTTTTTAAGTCAGCAGACAATATTGTTCTACACAATGGCATTGATCTGTGCCTGGGGAGTGATCAGCCAGGTGGTACTTCGTTCGATGTATGGAAACCTGCTCAGAGATGTCAGAAGGCAGGGCATGGCGAAAGGTAAGTTTATGAAACAGCTTCGCCAGCGTTATCAGAACGTATGCAGAATGAAACAGAATACGGTCAATGCTTTTAACACGGAAGCATTTATACGCAAAAATCTGCTGGAGTACCGTCTTTTTGGAGGATCTTTGCATACCTGGAAACGGATGGCACAGATGGCTGCCATATTATGTGCGGCACTGGGAGCGGTCGGATGGTATATCAGCCAGCCGCAGGCGGTTGGCGGCATGCGTCAGACTTATCTGACAGGCACTTTGCTGATGGAGGGAATTTTTCTTCTGGTCTTTGGCGTTCTGGATACAGGATTTGCAAAACAGTCATTGGAGATTACTTTGCAGGACGAGCTGGATAATGTGCTGGTGCTTCATGCTTCTTCCGGTGTACAGGCTGCAAAATCTTCTGTTGCAAGACAGAAACAGCCGGAGTCGGTGCAGCCGATACTGGCGGAATTTTCAAAACCGGCAAATCAGGTGGAAATGGCAAAATGCGATGCATCGTCAGAAGAAGTGGCAGCTTCTGCTGAGTCGGAAGACGTATCCGGACATTTCGGAAAAATGGTTTCCATGCCGGGACGGAAAAAGAAGAGCGTAAAGAACAGCAAGGATGGCATCAGGGACAAGCAGGAGCTGAAGGAGAATCTCGGAAAAATCCGGGAGGGTATCCGTGAGACAGCAGCTGCAGCGGATACACCTAAAGAGCAGACGGCGAAGATTCTGCGGCAGATGGATTCGGATGAGCAGGAACGTGTGATACGGGAAGTTCTGAAAGAGTTATTGTCATAATGGAGCAGGGATTTCCCCTGCAGACTAGCATTACGAAAGAGAGGAAACTGCTATGGAGATTGTATTTCTGGAGACCATATCGCTTGGTGATGACATAAATCTGGACAGATTTGACGAACTGGGACATGTAACAAAATACAGAGACACACCGGTGGAACTGGTGCCGGAGCGGGTAAAAGATGCAGATGTTGTTGTGATCAACAAAATTCCGATGAATGAAAAAACGCTGGCAGGTGCTTCGCATCTGAAACTGGTAGCCGTAACGGCTACGGGAATGGACAATATTGACCGGGCATATACAGACAGCCACGGCATCCTGTCAGCGAATGTAGCCGGCTATTCTACGGAAGCAGTGGCACAGCATACATTTGCACTGATGTTCTATGTTCTGCATAAACTGGCCTATTATGATCACTATGTAAAATCAGGTGCGTATTGTACCTCCGCTCAGTTTTCTCATTTTGAGCAGAAATTTTCAGAGCTTGACGGAAAGACCTGGGGTATTGTCGGCATGGGAGCGATCGGAAAACGTGTGGCATCCCATGCACAGGAATTTGGCTGCAACGTTATTTATTATTCAACATCCGGGAAGAACACCGATCAGCTGTATGAGAGAGTGGATTTTGAAGAACTGCTGAAACGTTCGGATCTGATATCGGTGCATGCACCGCTGAACCCGGACACAAGAAAACTTTTTGACAGAGCGGCTTTTGATAAGATGAAGAAGTCCGCAATTTTTATCAATGTGGCACGCGGAGCGATCGTGGATCAGGAAGCACTTACGTGGGCTTTGCAGGAAAATAAGATTGCGGCAGCGGCTCTGGATGTGCTGGACGGAGAGCCGATGAGGGAGGACAATCCATTAAGGCAGATCCAGGACAGCGGCAAGCTGATCATTACGCCTCATATTGCCTGGGCACCGAAAGAGACTCGTGAAAGACTGCTGGACGGAGTCTATGAAAATATCAAAAAATCCTGTGATACCAAACAATTCGATATCACAGGATGCACATAGCTGAAACAGTTGTCAATCCTCTTCGATTACCTGAAGTTCAAGGTAGTCGAAGGGGATTTCTTCTATAAAACTATCCTGGTAAAAACGAGTTTTGCTGTGGCGTTTGAATTCCTGAATATTGGAATCGAGCCAGATTGGTTTGCCGAGATCAAAGTCGTAGCAGATCTGATCTAAAGAATCAAAGATTTTGTGTGTGCGTGTATCGTTTCGGTCATCTTCTATGACGGTATCTCGAAGCATATGGTTGTCTTTAAAAATTTTCCCCCATAAACGGAACATAACATTTCTACCTCCATATAAAAGCTGCCATAAAGGGCAGAAGTAATTGATTTCAAGTATAGCGGATTTTAAAATGAAAGTAAAGAGACTGCCTGAAAACGGCAGCCTCTTCAAACTTTTTCACTTGAAAAATGGAAGTGAATAGTTTATAATCATCTTAGAAGCAATCAGAGGGTTTGCGTATGTCCGATGGTTGCCACCGGAAACTTATAAACGAAGTTTATAAATTACACACGGCTATCTCCTAGGGGTGTAGGAGATAGCCACTTTTTTATTTACGGTGGTTGTCAATATATGTAAGTGCTGCAAAAATTACAAGCACAAGTGTTAATACTTCAAGTGTATTCATACAATATCTCCTTTCCGTTTCCGGAAGGAACAACCACCAGACTATTCCTACGTTAGCTCTAATCTGATTACTATTAGTCTAGCATATATAAAATGAATTGACAATATACAACATAAAATTTATTAATTTTACATTTTGTATATCAAACCTAATCGGTTTCCTTTGCAATAGCCTCCACCTGGCGGCTGACTTTTGAGGTGTCACGGTTCATAAAGTAGCTGTAGATCAGGGAGGACATTTCCTGAAGAGAATCTACGGCAGAACTTTTGCTGGAAACCTCGCAGGACATGATACATAAAATATAATCGCCTTTTGGTGTGTAGACGATCGCTGCATCGTTTTCGCAGTCGGAAGTCTCACCGGTTTTGTTTGCAACACGCGATTCCGACGGGATCGTGGATGGGATTTTGTAGGTAACCTGCTGATTTAACAGAAGTTCTTCCATCTGGCGGGAAGCGAGATGAGAGACAAATTCTCCGCGGTAAATACGTTCCAGAAGGCGGCCGCAGTCTTTGGCGGAAGTTGTGTTTTTGGTATCAGTGTCGTACCACAGACTGGTGTCCTCCAGACCGTTGTATTCGTGCGTATATTCAAATCCCTGTGCTTTTATGAAAGCATTTACTTTCTTCATGCCTTTCTTGTGGTCGTGATCTTTGTTCAAATAACGGACCAGCTCATTTGTGGCAGAATTATCGCTGACTGTGATCATTTCATCGAGAAGATGTTTGGTCGTGTCATTCATTTCCAGATTGCCGTTCTGGATTTCCTGCATTACGGCTCCCATCACATAAAGTTTGATCAGGCTTGCGGACTCCTGGGCACGTTCGTTGATGCTTATCACATTTCCGGTGGTCAGGTCTTTCAGATAAACAGACCACTTGGAAGAATAGCTGTTGACGCGTCTGGTAAGCTCTGTTTTCAGCTCTTTCCAGGAAAAATCCTGATTCAGAGAATCAAAAGTGTAGGAAGGTGTAAGAGTGGCTTCCTGCAGAATCTGTGAAAAGGTATCGGAATTATCAGCCATAAGAAAAGAAGCTGTGTTATTGGAAGACTTGCTTTCTTCCGGGATTTCCGTTTCAGCTTCTGTCTCCGCTTCGGTCTGAAAAGTGCTTAATGTTTCAGGGGATACCGTTTCGGTTTCGGACGGAACGGATTCTGTCGGAGTACTTTTTTCGGTTGTTATATCCTGGCGGAACGGCGATTCCTTCAGCCAGTCTGTTGTATCAGAAGCAGCTGCCAAAGCAGGAAAATTCTGTAAAAGAATACTGCCGGACAAAAAGGCAGCAGTAAAAGTTTTTTTCAGTTTCTTAGAGGTCATGCTACATCCTTTCTCCTGAAAAACAGTTTGATGGATCAAGATACAAAACAATGTCTGCCAATGCTCTGACATCATTCTGAATCATACAATAAACTTTCCGTTCTGTAAAGAGTTCAGACAGAAAAATATTCTTGATAAATGCTGGAAAATATGCTACATTCTCAAGGTGACAAGACACCTGAAATGACATTGTTGAAGAATCAATATAAAGGTGTAAACTCACTCCGGGAAGTGCATACAGGCAGTCTGACCGGGAAAACTTTATCGAGGAGGAAAGAAAGGCATGAAAAAATTACTGAACCACATTTTTATTGATGGTTTGAGCGGCATGGCTTTGGGCTTGTTTTCTACACTGATTGTTGGTACAATAATCCAACAGATTGGAAATCTGATCGGCGGAAACATTGGAGACATGCTTTTTATCATGGGAAAGATGGCAGCAGCGATGACCGGTGCTGGTATCGGTGTCGGTGTGGCACACCGTTATCAGGAAAGTCCGCTGGTGGTGCTTTCTGCGGCAACGGCCGGCATGACAGGAGGATTTGCAAGTAAGATTCTGGCAGGTTCACTTCTGGTTGACGGAAGCGTTGTTCTGGCAGGACCTGGAGAACCGCTCGGTGCATTTGTAGCGGCATTTGCAGGAATTGAACTGGGACATCTGGTTTCCGGTAAGACAAAAGTAGATATTCTGGTAACGCCGATCGTGACGATCGTAACCGGATGTGCAGTCGGTCTGATCGTAGGACCGCCGATTTCCAAATTTATGACCGGACTTGGTGCAATCATCAACTGGGGAACAGAACAGCAGCCATTTATCATGGGAATCGTGGTTTCCGTGCTGATGGGAATGATCCTGACACTGCCGATCAGTTCTGCGGCTCTGGTATTATTTTAAATCTTTCCGGACTTGCAGCCGGTGCGGCGACGATTGGATGTTGCTGTAACATGGTAGGATTTGCGGTGGCAAGCTATCGTGAAAATAAAGTTGCCGGACTTCTGGCACAGGGCGTTGGAACATCTATGCTGCAGGTGCCGAATATTGTAAGAAAACCAATCATATGGATTCCGGCGATTGTTTCCAGTGCCGTTTTGGGACCGGTCAGCACAATGCTGGTCAAAATGACGAGCAATGCAACAGGATCCGGTATGGGAACCGCAGGATTTGTAGGGCAGATCATGACCTATCAGACGATGGCACCGGAAATCGGAGGTGCCATGACGATGATCATCATTGTGGTATTCCAGATTGTGCTGCCGGCAGTGATCACACTGGCAGTGTCCGAATTTATGAGAAAAAAAGGCTGGATCAAAGACGGAGATATGAAACTGGAACTGTAGGAGTGAGTTTAAGCCTCCTGCAAAGTGATTCCGACAGAATCATGTATCAGATTTCCTATACATCTGATTTGATCAAATATGCAGGAGGTATAAAAAAATTATGAATCGAAAAGGAACAGGGCTTGTCCATATTTATTTCGGGGACGGAAAAGGAAAGACAACAACAGGAATGGGACTCTGTGTGCGGGCAGCCGGTTATGGCTACCGTGTACTGATCTATCAGTTTATGAAAAACAACAAGACGAGTGAACGAAACATTCTGGAAAAGATAGAGAATGTTTCAATCGTAAACGGACTGGATCAGGAGAAATTCAGCTTTCAGATGACGGAACAGGAAAAGAAAGAACGTCTTGCTTTCTATAACAGTCAGTTTGAGAAGGTGACAAAGAAAGCGGTGGAGGAAGACTTCGATGTGCTTTTTCTGGATGAGACGATCTATACGATCAGTGCGGGACTGCTGGATGAAAAGCTGGTACTTGACTTTCTAAAAAAGAAACCGGACAAGCTGGAAGTGATCCTGACCGGAAATACACCAAGCGAGGCGATGATCGCTGCGGCAGACTATGTATCGCAGATCAAAAAGATCAAGCATCCGTTTGATGAGGGTCAGGCATCCAGAATGGGGATTGAAAAATAGAAACGTGTCGGAGAGTGTGTGAAATCCGGCACAAAAATATCTGTAAAATGAGGAGTGCCCCCAATGTCTGGTACATTGGAGGCTATTATGAAAAAATTTATTGCTTTGTGTAAAGTGTATCAAAAGCTTTCGCTCTTGAACTGTTTACATAGTAACAATGATGTATGAATAGAATATGAACGCTCTGTGAAAAGTGTGTGAAAATAACAAAAAACAGGTCTTGAACAGACCTGTTTTGTTGGAATGTACTAATACATAACGGAATTGTTGGAGTACAAAGTACGGAACAATTCGTATGCATCTTTTCATCGTAACATCAAAGCTTAATGTTTTTGAACAGGGAGCCAAGACTTGTGGTAGCGGCTTCTGTCTCCGGAAGTTCGAAAGTCTCTTCTTCGACTTCTTCTGCGGCTACATCGTTCAGGGCTTTCATGCTCAGACTCAGTTTTCCGTCTTTGACCGCAGTGATCTTGACTTTTACAGTATCACCTTCGGACAGAACAGCTGCCGGTGTTTTGATACGTTTTTCGCAGATCTGAGAAACGTGCAGCAGACCGGACAGGCCATTTCCAAGGTTGATAAATGCACCGTAAGGTTTGATGGTCTCTACGGTTCCTTCGGTAACGAGTCCGACCTGAACGTTGGAACTTTTGCTTTGCGTTCTTCATCTGCTTTCTCACGCAGGATCTCTCTTGCGGAAAGGACGAGACGTTTGTTTTCAGCATCAGCATTGATGACACGGACTTCCAGTTCTTTGCCGAGCCAGTCGTTCAGAGCGTCTTCTTCTACATAGTTCAGGGAAAGCCTGGATGCCGGGATGAAACCGCGGATGCCGTCCAGGTATGCAACCACACCGGATTTTACGATGCCACCGACCTTAACGGTCAGGTTGGTGCCTTCTTCCATGTATTTTTTGAATTTGTCCCATGCGAGAATGTCATTCGCTTCTTTGGAGGAGAGCAGAATGTGGCCTTCTCCGTCATCTCTGCGGATCACGGTTGCGGAGATCTCATCACCGATGTGAACATCTTCTTTGAGATTAAATCCAGGATCGCTTGTGAAATCTTCCAGACGGATGATACCTTCGGTGTAGTATTTCAGATCCAGTGTGATCTCAGATTCGGAAACACCGATTACGGTTCCGGTGAGGATATCGCCTTCATGGATCTGTTTGAAAGAAGCTTCCAGTTCTTCAGCGTAATCAGCCATGGTTTCTGCCGGTTCTTCCGGTGCGGCAGTTTCGGTGGTTTCCGGTGTTTCAGCAGCCGAAGTTTCGGCTTCTGCTGCGAGTTCTTCAGATGTTTTTAATTCTTCTGACATTGTAATACCTCCTGTTGATTTTGTGGTGTTAAGGCAAAAAGATGCAGACCGGAAGACTTGCTGCCGGGTCTGTAAAATATGATTCCAATATACCTTTTTGCGATGAATTTGTAAAGCAACTTGGGAAATAACTTTTGACCATGACATTCAAAAATGCTAAAATAATAAAAACAGCAGCAGACGGGTGTCTGCGGAAAGGATGGACTTATGAATATTCCGACACCTCATATAGAGGCAAAAAAGGGTGATTTTGCAAAAACAGTACTGATGCCGGGTGATCCGCTGCGGGCGAGAATTTATAGCGGAACATTATCTGGAAGATGCAGTTCTGGTCAACTCGGTGCGCCAAATGTCAGGTTATACGGGAACTTATAAGGGCAAGAGAGTTTCTGTGATGGCGAGCGGCATGGGAATGCTTCAATGGGCATTTATTCTTATGAGCTGTTCAATGGTTATGATGTGGAAAATATTATCCGGATCGGCACGGCAGGTGCACTCAGGGAAGATCTGCATCTGCGGGATCTGGTATTTGGCATCGGTGCCTGCACAAATTCGAATTTTGCGGCACAGTATCAGCTTCCGGGAAGCTTTGCTCCAACGGCATCTTTTCCACTTTTGAGAAAAGCAGTGGAAGCGGCAGAAGAAAGGGAAGGTCTGCATTATATGGTCGGAAATCTGCTTTCTTCGGATACATTTTACAGCGATTCCAACCTGGATGTGAACTGGCGGAAAATGGGCGTACTGGCCGTGGAAATGGAAGCGGCGGCATTGTATATGAATGCGGCGAGAACCGGAAAACAGGCTCTTGCGATCTGTACGATCTCGGACAGCATTGTTACCGGAGAGGCGACAAACTCAGCAGAACGTGAAAAGAGTTTTCATGATATGATGGAACTGGCACTTGAAATCGCACCTGAATAACGGAGGGATCTGCAGGATGGATGACAGAGATAGAAAAGAGCTGGTAAGACAGGCTTTTCTGGCACAGCAGCAGGCTTATGCACCGTATTCAGAGTTTCTGGTTGGGGCGGCACTGCTCACAGAAGACGGTAAGATCTATCAGGGCTGCAACATTGAGAATGCGGCATATTCGCCGTGCAACTGTGCGGAGCGGACAGCATTTTTTAAGGCAGTGTCAGAAGGCAGGCGGATTTTACGGCGATAGCGATCGTCGGAAATAAACGGGGCGAAGCCGGAGATTACTGTCCGCCGTGCGGCGTGTGCCGTCAGGTGATGGCAGAATTCTGCAAAGCAGATTTTGAGATTCTTCTGGCAAAAGATACGGAAAACTGGAAAAGTTATACACTGGAGCAGTTACTGCCGGAGCGTTTTACGTTATAATCATATGGAGGCTATTATGGAAAACAATAAGAGGAAAATTTATGTGATCGGACACAAGAATCCGGATACGGACTCGATCTGTTCTGCGATCGCTTATGCAGATATCAAAAACAGAACGGAGGAAAATCCCGTTTACGAGGCAAAGCGTGCCGGTCAGATCAACGAAGAAACGCTGTATGTGCTGAAACGTTTTCAGATGAATACACCGGGCTATATGCCGAATGTCGGTACGCGTGTCAAAGACATGGATGTGCGTAAAGTCGGTGGAGTGGACAGTAAAATTTCTCTGAAAAAAGCATGGACGCTGATGCGGAATGAAAATGTATTTACCCTTCCGATCCTTAATCAGAATCAGGAGCTGGAGGGTCTGATCACGACAAACGACATTACGGAATCGTACATGGATGTTTACAACAATGCAGCACTTTCTGAGGCAAGAACGCCGTATCGCAACATTCTGGAAACAGTAGATGGAACGATGATCGTTGGAAATGAGCATGCACATTTTACGGATGGAAAGGTGCTGATTGCGGCATCCAGCCGGAAGTGATGGAACAAAGTGTGGAGCAGAATGATCTGGTGATTCTGGGAAACCGTTATGAAGCTCAGCTTTGTGCGATCGAGATGGGGGCAAGCTGTATCATTGTCTGTATGGGTGTTCCGATTTCGAAGACGATCCGCCGACTGGCAGAGGAGAGAGAATGTTTTGTGATCAGTTCTCCGCATGATACTTATACGGTTGCACGACTGATCAATCAGAGTATGCCGGTGAAACATTTTATGACCAGTGAGAATCTGGTGAAATTCAGCATTGATGATTATACGGATGATATCAAAGAAGTTATGGCAAAACTGCGTCACAGAGATTTCCCGGTTCTGAATAAACACGGAAAATATGTGGGAATGGTTTCCAGACGTAACTTGCTGGGTATCAAACGCAGACAGCTCTGCCTTGTGGATCACAATGAAATTTCGCAGGCGGTTGACAACATCGAAAGTGCAGAGATTCTGGAGATTATCGATCACCACAGGATCGGATCTTTGCAGACGATGGCTCCGGTTTATTTCCGCAATCAGCCGGTTGGATGTACGGCAACGATTCTGTATCAGGTTTATCAGGAAAAAAATCTGACGATTGAACCAAATATTGCCGGACTGCTCTGTTCTGCGATTCTTTCGGATACGCTGATGTTCCGTTCTCCGACCTGTACGGCGATGGACAAGGCAGCGGCAGAAAAACTGGCGGAGATTGCCGGTGTCAAATGCGAAGAGCTGGCATCCGAGATGTTTGCAGCGGGAAGCAACTTAAAGAATAAATCACCGGAAGAAATCTTCTATCAGGATTTCAAGAAATTTGAGTTAAATAAATCCAGCTTTGGCGTTGGACAGATCACTTCTGTAAATGCGGATGAGCTGACCGAGATCAAGAAAGAACTGCTTCCATATATGGAAAAGGCTCTGGGAAGCCACGGAGAATCCATGCTGTTCTTTATGCTGACAGATATTATCAACGAAAGCACAGAGCTGCTGTTCTACGGCGGAGACAGCAAAAATGTGGTAAGCGAAGCGTTCCACAAAGAGCCGCAGGAAGGCGAGCAGTCTGTGATCCTGCCGGGTGTTGTTTCCAGAAAGAAACAGCTGATCCCGAGCTTTATGACGGCAATGCAGCAGTAGGAGGCAATTATAATTATGGCAAAGCAAATCTGGAAACCGGGAAATATGATCTATCCGCTTCCGGCAGTGATGGTCAGCTGTCAGAGGGAGGGCGAGAAACCAAACATCATCACGGTGGCGTGGACGGGAACCGTCTGTACCAACCGCCGATGGTTTATATTTCGGTAAGACCGCAGCGTTATTCGTATGATATTCTGGATGAGACAGGAGAATTTGTCATCAACCTGACAACAAAAGAGCTGGCACGGGCAACTGACTACTGCGGCGTACGTTCCGGCCGGGATGTCGATAAATTCAAAGAGACCGGGCTGACTGCGGTGGAAGCAACGAAGGTCAAAGCACCGCTGATCGCGGAAGCACCGGTCAATATCGAGTGCCGTATCACCGAGAAGAAAGAACTCGGTTCGCACCATATGTTCCTTGCAGAAGTACTGGCAGTTCATGTCGATGAAAAATATCTTGATGAGAATGGAAAATTTCAGCTCAATAAGAGCGGGCTGATCGCATATTCGCACGGAGAATATCTGGATCTCGGAAAAGAGATTGGGACGTTCGGGTATTCTGTGAAGAAAAAGACGAAAAAGCCACAGAAGAGAAGAAAGAAGAAAGTGGAGAGGTTAGTTTTTACTCCATTCTCACTTGCTCGTGTCACCGCTTTTTTTCCATATTTTTGCGAATAGAATCAAGTGCTGCATCCAGTTTTTTCTGTTTTTCCGGGGATGGTTTTTTCGGAAAATCGGCATTGGCATTTGTTTTGTTTGCAGAAATATCGGAAAATCCAGGTCAAACAAGGAAAGCTGGACGGGCTCATTTTCATCGACGAGTTTGGTAGTGCGGATACCTAACAGGCGAACGGGCTGCTGATTCCAGAGTTCGTGGAAGAGCCGTTTAGAGGTCTGAGTGATCAGGTCGGTAGAATTTGTTGGAATATCAATCTGGGTTTGTCTGGAAACAGACTGAAAATCGTAGTATTTGATTTCCACACAGATGCTGCCGGCTTTTTTGTGTGCTTTTCGCAGGCGGGATGCAACACTTTCTGCAAGGGAGTGCAGGATCGGTACAGCCTCGCATTCTTTTGTCAGTCACAGGACAGAGTGGTAGAGTTTCCAATCCCTTTTGCCTCCGCCGGGGTGGAACAGACCGGGCTGTTATCGATGCCATTTGCGTAATTCCAGAGCATGGTTCCATGGCTTTTCAAATTGAGCGTGATCAGTTTCGGGTCGGAGGCGGCAAGTTCTCCGATGGTGCGGATGCCGAGGTTGTTCAGAGCTTTCACGGAAGATTTGCCTGCCATGAACAGTTCTCCGATCGGAAGAGGCCACATTTTCTGCGGGATTTCGTCCGGAAACAGAGTGTGTATTTTATCCGGCTTTTCAAAATCCGATGCCATTTTTGCCAGAAGTTTATTGGAAGAAATACCGACATTTACGGTAAAGCCAAAGCGGCCGTGGATTTCGTCCTTGATGTATCTGGCAGCGGCGTAAGGTGACGGATAGCGATGGGAAATCCCGGTAAAATCCAGGAAACATTCATCAATGCTGACCTGTTCAATATCAGGAGTCAGGCTGTGCAGAAAGTCCATCATGCGGCAGCTGTACGCATGATAAAGGTCGTGGTTGGGCGGTGCCATTACAAGATTTGGGCATTTTTTTAAGGCATTCACGACAGGTTCGCCTGTGTGGATGCCGAATTTTTTTGCCGGAATGGATTTGGCGAGGACAACGCCGTGGCGTGTCTTCTGATCGCCGCCGATGATGGCAGGGATTTCTCGCAGATCCGGACCGTTTCCTGTTTTTAAATTTTCGACAGACGTCCAGCTTAGATAAGCGGAATTTACATCAATATGAAAGATCGTACGCATGTGGGGACACCTCGGTTTGCTTTTGATTATTTAGAGCCACATCATTCGCAAAATCGCCTCTGTAGAGGCTTTCCTTTTGCTCATGTATGGCTTTTCGCCATATAGATTTATCAGAATAGTCCTTTGTGAGCAAGCTCCCAAAGTCCATTCATGTTAAATCTGCATGGCTCTAAATAATCATATTGTACCACTTTTTTTCACGTCTGCACAGGGGAAAGCATATTTTATAGCAAATGTTTTTGCGAGTGGAGTGAGACAATCGTGGATTCTTTTGAAGAAAAATTTCCGTGGAATTTTATGTCATATCATCAGGGTTATCCGATGCCGGGAGCGATGATGCCGGTGGAAAGCCCGATGGCACCGTGGATGGGCATGGCAGGTGGTTATCCTGTTTATCCGGCAAACATGTATCCGCAGGCGTATCTGGATGAGATGCAAAATGAGCGGGACATGAAGAAGATGAAGGAACTTTATCCGGAGGTGGCGAAGGATGTTCTAAGTGTGGTGGAGGATGAGTGTGACCAGATGGAGTACGACGGCAGCATGATGTTTGATGAGTATCCGGATAAGGTGATGTTTGAGCGGATCAAAACCGGATTTATGATAAGGTTCAGGAGAAATATCCGGTCGAAGAGGAGGATGACCGGATCAGGCGATGGTCATGCAGCAGGAGGTAAGGAGACGTTATCCGCCGCATAAAAACTGGCTGGGGGATATGATCGAGGTGCTGTTGTATCATGAAATGTACCGCAGACGCTGCAGACGGCGAAATTGCTGCAGGAGATACTGAATTCAAGTCGAACGCACGTGGAACCTGGGATACTGCGGTCAGTTTAAAAAAATTTAAGTTGTGGTTTTAAAGCAAAGACATTACAATGGAGGGGACTGCTGGGGTCATACAGCAGTTCTCATCTCCGACTGAGATAAACGCTCCGCGAGTATGTGCAGTGATTCTGAGAAGAATATGTCAGCTTTCGCTGACAGAATCACGCACCAAGTCTCACGTGCGTTCGACTTGAAAAGAAAGGGTACAGGATATATGGAAGAATTAAAAATATTGCTGGAGGAGTGTGTCTGTGAAAAGCTGATACATATGACAGCAAGCGGGGCGAGGGACAAGGATGGCATTTCCAAAGTGCGTATCCGGCCGGTTCTGCAAAAAGGAAGTCTGATGTTTCAGTCTGCAGCACGCAAGGGGAAGCAGGAGTTTCACAGCAACCGCGATCGTGATGAGCTGATCGGGGATGTTCTGAAATTTATGGAAGAGGATTTCCGGCAGCTTCAGATCCAGATGCAGGACGAGCTGATCAGCAAAAAGGGAAAAGTGACGATCAAACGTAAAAAGAGTGTGACAAAACTGGATGCACCGGTTCTGATGCACAATCGTAAGAAACATTACATTCTGGAGGAAGGGATTCCGGTGCCGTTTCTGATTGATCTTGGAGTGCAGACTGCAGAGGGCAGGATCGTGCATGCCAGATACGACAAATTTCGCCAGATCAACCGTTTCCTGGAGTTTGTGCAGGATATCCTGCCACAGATGGAAAAGGGCAGAGAGCTTACGATTCTGGATTTCGGATGCGGCAAATCTTACCTGACGTTTGCACTTTATTATTATCTGAAGATTTTAAATGGCTATGATATCCGTGTGATCGGACTGGATCTGAAAGAAGATGTGATCGCACGCTGCAATGCCCTTGCGGAAAAATACGGCTATGATAAACTGACTTTTCTGACCGGAGATATTGCAGATTACGAGGGCGTTTCCAAAGTGGACATGGTTGTGACGCTGCACGCCTGTGATACGGCCACAGATTATGCCCTGGAGAAGGCTCTGGAATGGGATGCAAAAGTAATCCTGTCTGTGCCTTGCTGTCAGCATGAACTGAATAAACAGATGGAAAATGAGATTCTGAAACCAGTTCTGAAATATGGTCTGATCAAGGAGCGGATCGCTGCACTTGTGACGGACGCACTCCGGGCAGGAAGACTGGAAGAAGCCGGATATCAGGTGCAGATCCTTGAGTTTATTGATATGGAGCATACTCCGAAAAATATTCTTATAAGAGCAGTGAAAACCGGAAAACCATATGAGATCAAAGAACTGGATGCCTGTGAGAAATTTCTTGGTGTTGATCCGCTGCTTGGACGTTTGAGAAAAGAAAAAGGGGAAATGATAAATGAAGAAAATATTGATAAGGATTCGTAGTTCTGGTGCTTGTTTTTGCGGCGGCTGTCTTTGGTACATCCAAAATCCTCGGAAAAAAAAATGGCAGATACCTCTGAAGTGATGGCACAGGCTACGTTTCCGCTGGTTTATGTTGATCTGAACGGAAAACAGATCAACTGTATGCATGGTTATGCACAGGAAATGGATGTCATTGCCATGCGGGATACACTGACACCGCTCAGTAATGATAAAACAGTAAATATACAGATCCAGCCGTTTGAAAACCAGATCAGCAGCGTCAGCTACGAAGTACTGTCTGCGGATGGCAGCAAATCACTGGAAAATACGCTGGTAACGACACTTGGCAACCAGGATGATTATGTGACGGCAGAACTGAAAGTTAATAATAAGATCCTGATCAACACAGAATATATCATGAAGATCAAAGTGACTGCCGGTGTCAGGGATATTTATTATTACACACGCATTATCAACCAGGCGAACCTGAATACAGAAAACTACCTGAATTTTGCAACCGGATTTTATGAGAGATGTTTAAACGGGAATGATGAAGACGGAATGATCTCACAGACGATCGAGCCAAATGAAGATGCCGATAACACAACGCTTGCCCATATGGACATCCACAGTTCCGGTGCACAGCTGATGTGGGGAAAGCTCACGCCGCAGGCATATTTAAAACCGATCCCGAGCATCAAGGAATTAAACGAAAACACGGCAACACTGGAAATGGATTATGTGATCACAGCCACCGGTGATACCGAGGATATGGAAATGTATCATGTGACAGAATATTACCGTATGCGATACGCAGAATCGCAGGTCATGCTGCTTGATTTTGAGCGTGATACAAATGAGATTTTTGATCCGGAAAATTCGATTCTTGTGACAAATGGTATCCGCCTTGGCATCAACAGCCGGGATCTGACCTACAAAAGTGATACCGACAAAAAATATTTTGCATTTGCACAGCAGGGTTCCCTGTGGCTTTATGAAACGGGGACGAAAAAGCTGACGCAGGTGTTCAGTTTCCTTCAGAATGGAAAGCTGGATGCGAGAGATATTTATGATGAAAATAATATCCGCATCATAAATATAGATTCCAGCGGAAATATGACCTTCCTTCTGTGCGGTTATATGAACCGTGGCAAACATGAAGGAGAGTGCGGCGTTGCGGTCTATACTTACGATGCAGCGACAACGAGCATCACGGAGCGACTTTACGTGGAAACACAGGAAGCATTTTCCCTGCTGGATAAAGATGTCGAAAATCTGGGTTATATGTCAGCGGATCGGACACATTTTTATCTGACACTGGAAGGAAGTTTTTACGATATCAATATCACAGATAATTCAGTGACAGAACAGTTTTCCAACTTAAGCAGCGGATGTTATGTCGGCTCTTCCACCGGAGGAAAATTTGCATGGCTTCAGGAAAATGAAAAATACGATTCTTCTAGCTGATCTCGCGTGATCTGGAAACAGGAAACGATAACTGCATTTACCTGCGACAGTGATGAACGTCTGCAGCCAATCGGATTTATCGATCTGACCTGGTGTACGGCGTGGCGAAGGGTTCGGATATTGACACAGAAGACAAAGGAAGCGAAGTAATTCCCGATGTACAAAGTACTGATCGTAAATTCTGCGGGAGAGACATTAAGACTTATGAGCCGGACGGCTGTTACGTGATCGGCGGAAGCGTAAATGACAAACTGCTGACGCTGGACCGTGTCAAGAAAACGAAACGCGGCTATACAGAGACCAGCCAGGATCACATCGTAAACAGCAGTGCGGACGATGAAGCGGCTTATGGATTTGCGTATGCAGAAAGCGACAAAAAACAGACAGAAACCATTCTGAAAACGGGTGAGACGATCGAGGAAGGTACAACACCGCAGATCCTTTATGCAAAACAGGTCAAGCAGAAGGCGAAGAGGTTGCAGAAGTATCGATTCCGGCCCAAAAACAGACAGAAGAACTTTACTATGTCTATGCGAAAGGTCATCTCGACAGCATGTACACCACGATCAGTGAGGCGGTACAGAGAGCAGATGATCAACTTGGCGTTGTGGTAAACAACAAACAGCAGCTGATCTGGGAGCGAGGCAACAAACAGACCACCTGCAAGCTGGATATCAGTACGTTTCCGGATGTGATTTTAAGCGGTAAGATGAACATCAAAAAACTGTCAAAAAATCTCGGCAAACAGGTACTTGACCTGACCGGATGTACACTCGACAGTGTGTTGTATTATGTAAGCGAGGGCACGCCGGTTCTGGCAAAAACAGCAGACGGCGTTGTGATCATTGCCGGATATGACCAGTACAATACGATTCTGTTAAAACCGGGAGAAGCCGAGACCTATTATTACGGACTGGAAGAAAGTGCCGATATGTTTGAAGCAGCCGGAAATCAGTTTATCACGTATTTTGATCCGCTTGAGGAGTAAAAACAGAAAAAAATTTCCATGCAACAAAACACGAAAAAAATGACACTGTATAGATGAGAGGCGGGAAGGCTGCAGACGGAACGCCTCCTGAGCATAAAAAGAATGGGGTGATCATATGGAGCGAAATGCAGAAGATTTTGCTGCAAAATACGAGAAAGTATATCAGGATATGTTTCGATTTGCATTATATACCCTGAAAAACAGGCATGAAGCAGAAGATGTTGTAAGTGAGACAGTACTGGATGCCTGGAAGGGGATTGAAGGGTTAAAAGACGAAAATGCTTTTCGTGCCTGGATTTTCCGGATTCTTGCCAACAAATGCAGACAGAAGCTGAAATCCTATCTGAACCGTGCCGTGGAGCTTCCGGCCGATCTGGCATGGCGGGAACGTGACACGAGCGAAGATATGGATGTGCGGGCGGCATTTTATAAATTAAATGACGAAGAACGTCTGATACTTTCTTCCAGTCTGTTTGGCGGATATACCGGAAAAGAGATTGCCGCCATGCTGGAAATGAATGAGAATACCGTGCGTTCTCTGAAAAGCCGTGCTCTTAAGAAAATGGAGCAGATGCTTAGTGAGTGAGAGGAGTTGGATTGTATGGATGAAAAAAAGATTTTGGATATGATAAAAAAATCCGGTGAAAATGTCGATGCACCGGAAGAAATCCATCCAGAGCAGATTAAACGTCTGCTGGAAGAACAGCCGGTGGATAAAAAAAGCCGGTTTCGAAGATATGCCCAGTGGGGAGCAGTTGCGGCAGTCTTCGCACTGGTGATCATCGGAGGGGTGACGGGTCTTACCAGACTTTCCGGCACAAATGGCGAAAACAGCCAGAATGAAGCCGGAACGATGTCGCTTGCAGACGCATCGCAGAGTACAAAAGCGACAGGTGAGACAGAAATTTTTGAAGTTACAACAGAAAATACAACGGAAGCAACAACAGAAAAAACAACGACGGCCCAGACGTCAGCGGATGTTGAATCCGGTAATTATGTTTTTGCCGGTGCAAAGAGTTATCAAGAGATTTTTGATGCCCTGAAAAAAACAGAAAGCGGATATGGCGGGTATGAGACAGCAGAGCTGGCAAGAGGTACGACAAACGACTATATGGTGGAAGATTCGGCGATGGCGGCCATGGATATGGAAAGCTCTGAAACAAATGCGGGAGCAGGGTTTTCTTATTCAAAGACAAATCTGCAGGAAGCAGGCGTGGATGAAGCAGATGTAGTCAAGACGGACGGAAAATATCTGTATGTGATGAAAGCAACCGGCAGTGTCCGTCTGATCCGTGCAGAAGACAAGGCTTTGCAGACAGAGGGAACGATCATGCTGGATGCATTGAATGAGACACCGCAGGAAATGTACGTGGACGGCGACACGCTGAGCCTGATCGTGACCGGAAGCAAGACTACGCTGAACAGTGATGCTGAAGAAGATACTTACACGGCGGATACGGAAAATTATACAAAACTTTACACCTATGATATTTCCGATCGTTCCCAGCCGCAGCTCACCGGTGTGGTTCAGCAGCAGGGACACTACAGCACTTCCAGAAAAAACGGCGATATCGTTTATCTGTTTACGCAGTTTGATCCGCAGGTCAGCGATGCATCGGAAATTGATGAGTACATTCCGGCAGTAAATGGTGCAAGAATGGAGTCCTCGGATATTTTTCTTCCGGAGTATCAGAACAGTACTTCCTGCCTGGTAATCTCTTCTGTGAGCACCGGAAAACCGGATGCGATCATAGATCAGAAAGCAGTTGTATCTGCAGCGGAGAATTTTTATGTAAGTGAGAATAATATTTATATCAGCAACACAAACTGGAGCAGTGATGTGACGATGACACAGATTCTGAAATTCTCCTGCCAGAAAGGGAAGATCCAGGCAAAAGGTGCGGCAGATCTAAAAGGTTCTCTGAACGACAGTTTTTCTATGAATGAGTACAACAGTTATCTCAGAGTTGTTCTGACAGACTACAGTGGGGAGACACAGAAAAATGCACTCTATGTGCTGGATGATGCGATGCAGGTCTGCGGAAACATTGGAGATCTGGCAGAAGGAGAAGACATCCGTTCCGCAAGATTTCTCGGTGATATCGGATATTTTGTGACATTTCGCAATACAGATCCGCTGTTTTCGGTTGACTTAAGCGATCCGTCTGATCCGAAAATACTTGGAGAACTGAAAATCACAGGATTTTCCTCGTATCTGCATTTTTACGGAGAAAACAAACTGCTCGGTGTGGGCAACGAAGTTGATCCGGAGACAGGAGCTTATACAGGTATCAAACTTGCGATGTTTGATGTATCCGATCCGTCCAACGTAAAACAGCTGCACAAGTTTGTGATCAAAGACACTTACGACTGCCCGCTGTTCTACAATTACAAAGCGGCGATGATTGATACGGAAAAAAAATGTTTTTGGCTTCATGTGTGATTCCAGCTATATGGTCTTTTGCTATGATGAAGAAAAAGGATTTGAAAATGTCTTCACGGAAAATCTCGGAGATTCTTACTATGGCTACTCTTACAACGGACTTCAGGAAGTCCGGGGCTGTTTTATCGGCGATAATTTTTATCTGGTCGGCGGCGGACAGATCCGTATTTATGACATGGCAAACGATTACAAAGAAGTCGGAAGACTGGAACTTTGACAGCGGCAGTTCACAGAAATCGGTGAACGGAAAGCTTTTATCTTTAAAATCTGCAGGTGATAGAATATGAAACTTACGGATAATACATTAAAATATTTAAAGGAATATGGAGGTCTTTCTTTCGGGGAAAGACCTTTTTCCCACGTAGACAGTCTGATCTTGTGTCAGCTGTCTTATTTTAAATTTCAGGATCTGGTGCCGGATCTTGTCGAAAAAATGGATGGAAATGACATCAGAGGAGTGACGATGCGTTCTCTTCGCAAACATCCGAAATACAACAGTCTGTATGTGTCAGACTGGTACGAAAAAGACAATCGCAGGCTCTATGCGGCGGTTGCCAGAAGCAGGCGTTTTGCAAAAATGCGCTCAATTATTACACCAATCTCACGGACAAAGAAATGCAGATGCAGTTCTCGGCAGTTACATTTCTGCTGGAAGACGGAACGGTGTATGTGGCATTTCGCGGGACAGATGAGACGATCGTCGGCTGGAGAGAAGATTTTGATATGGCACTGAAAAGCCCGATTCCGTCGCAGACGGCGGCAAGGCTCTATCTGCGGCACATTGCAGAATACACCGGCGATGCCCCGCTGATGATTGGCGGACATTCCAAAGGCGGCAATGAGGCAGTCTTTGCAGCGATGGAGACAGAACCGCAGATCCAGGACCGGATCAGAGCCGTATACTGTTTTGACGGGCCGGGTTTCCGGGAAGATATTTACCGGAAAGAAGGTTATCTTCGGATCGAAAAGAAGATCATCAAAATGGTTCCGCAGGATTCCTTTGTGGGCATGCTTCTGCATACTGCGGGAAGTTATCAGGTTGTGGAAAGTTCCGGGAAAGGTGTGCTGCAGCATGATATGTTCACCTGGGTAGTAAAAGAAGGGGATTTTGTATACAAAGAAGAGATTAACCCGGCGACCGAAAAGAAAAATCAGCAGATCAATGAGTGGATCGCATCGTATTCTCCTGAGGAGCAGCAGGAGATCGTGGATGCCCTTTTTGAGATCATTGAAGCGACTCAGGCAGACACGGTTATGGATTTTACGCAGAACCGTTTACAGAAAATGATGAAGATGCTGAACATTTTTCATGGTCTGGAGGCAAAAACAAAGCGAAATGTACGCAAGCTTTTCCATATCCTGCTTGCACCGTCGGAAAGATTAGGATATACTGAGAGCAGTAAGAAAACGGCAGAACCAGATTCTGCTGTAAAAATGGAAAACAAAGGAGTTTATAAAATGGAATTGGTAACAGTAAGAGAAATTTACCGTGATACGGAAAAATATTTAAATCAGAAGATTACAGTAGGAGGATGGCTTCGAAGCGTCAGAGATTCAAGACATTTGGATTTTTAGTGCTGCATGACGGTACTTTCTTTGAGACACTGCAGATCGTATACCACGATAAAATGGAAAACTTTGCACAGGTTTCCAAACTGAATGTAGGAGCAGCCGTTATCGTTACCGGTACGCTGATCCCGACACCGGAAGCAAAACAGCCATTTGAGATCCAGGCAGACGAAGTTGTGGTAGAAGGAGCTTCCGCACCGGATTACCCACTTCAGAAAAAACGTCACAGCTTTGAATATCTGCGTACCATCTCACATCTGCGTCCGAGAACCAATGCGTTCCAGGCAGTGTTCCGTGTACGTTCCCTGACCGCTTATGCGATCCACAAATTCTTCCAGGAGAGAGATTTCGTTTATGTGCATACTCCGCTGATCACCGGAAGTGACTGCGAAGGTGCGGGCGAAATGTTTCAGGTAACAACTATGGATCTGAATAACATCCCGAAAACAGAGCAGGGCGGCGTAGATTTCAGCCAGGATTTCTTCGGAAAACAGACCAACCTGACCGTAAGTGGACAGCTCAATGGCGAAACCTTTGCACAGGCATTCCGCAACATTTATACATTCGGACCGACTTTCCGTGCAGAGAACTCCAACACAACACGTCATGCAGCAGAATTCTGGATGATCGAGCCGGAGATCGCATTCGCTGATCTGAAAGATGACATGATCCTTGCAGAGTCCATGCTGAAATATGTGATCCGCTATGTCATGGAAAATGCACCGGAAGAAATGCAGTTCTTCAACAATTTTGTCGATAAAGGACTGATTGACCGTCTGAAACATGTAGTGGAATCCGAGTTTGCACACGTTACTTATACAGAAGCAATCGAATTGCTTGAGAAAAATAACGATAAATTTGAATATAAGGTATCCTGGGGATGTGATCTGCAGACAGAGCATGAGCGTTACCTGACTGAGAAAATCTTCAAACGTCCGGTATTTGTAACAGATTATCCAAAGGAGATCAAAGCGTTCTACATGAAACTGAACGAAGATGGAAAAACCGTTGCTGCTATGGACTGTCTTGTGCCTGGTATCGGTGAGATCATCGGCGGAAGCCAGAGAGAGGACGACTACGAAAAACTGCTCGCACGCATGAATGAGCTGGGACTGAAGGAAGAAGATTATGGATCTATCTGGATCTGAGAAAATATGGATCTACAAGACATGCAGGTTTCGGACTTGGATTCGAACGTTGCGTTATGTACCTGACCGGTATGTCAAACATCCGTGACGTAATCCCGTTCCCGAGAACAGTAGGAAACTGCGAACTTTAATAAAAGCATAGTCTTACAGGCGGCACCCGGTTTTCTTGACAGAGCCGGGTGTCTGTAATCTTGGGTGGAGTTCAGACTCTTGCACAATTAAGGCTTCGCAGAACCGCATACCAGGTTTTGCCTGTGTTCGACTTGAAAAGTGGGTGCAAGCTGTATCAGGAGGAAAGTACAGAAATGGGAAACCGAATTTTAGTGGTTGATGACGAAAAGGAAATCGCAGATGTTATTGAACTGTATCTGAAAAACGAAGGCTTTGAGGTCGAAAAGTTTTATACAGGAAAAGATGCACTTGTATCGATTGAGAAAGCAGCACCGGATATGGCACTTCTGGATGTGATGCTTCCGGATATTGATGGATTTGAGGTTCTTCAGAAAATCCGTGAAAAATATAATTTTCCGGTTATTATGCTGACGGCAAAAACAGAATATATGGACAAGATCAACGGTCTGATGCTCGGGGCAGATGACTACATGGCAAAGCCATTTAATCCGCTGGAACTGATTGCACGTGTCAAAGCACAGATGCGTCGGTTTACCAAGTACAATACAGGCGGAAGGGCACAGGAAGATGTGATTGATTTGGAAATATGTTTCTGAACCGTACCACGCATGAGTGTATTTACAATGAAAAGCATCTGACTTTAACACCGATTGAGTTTGATATCCTCTGGCTGCTGTGTGACAACCGCGGGCAGGTCATCAGTCTGAGCGGCTGTTTGAAGAAGTCTGGAAAGAAAAATATTATAAAAACAGCAACAATACGGTTATGGTCCACATCCGTCACCTGAGAGAAAAGATGAGCGGACCGGCCGGCAAGAGTAATTTTATCAAGACCGTATGGGGAGTGGGATACCGCGTTGAAAAATAAATATCGCAGGCTGAAATGGAAAATGATGCTGCAGACGATGGGCATTATGATGATGAGCCTGGTGGTCGGAAAAATGATCGTCACACTGATCCTTGACGGATTGTTTCAGGGAAAGCTCTTAAACCTGATCATCGGTATTCTGATGAAAATGAATCTTTCGCAGGCAGAAGCAGATGTGATCTATCAGAATATATTTCGGGCAAACCGGGATGTGTTTCAGTGGATCGGATTTATGCTGCTGTTTCTGGTCGGATATTATGCGGCAACTGTCAAAGACTGCTAAATTATCTGAAAAACATCGGAGAATGGGATCGACAATGTTTTATCAAATTCAAAACAGCCGATCGAGCTGGAAACAGAACTGGAGCCGATCGCAGAGAAATTAAATACCATGAAAATGACGCTGGCACGGAAAGAACGCATGGCACAGGAAAGTGAGCAGCGGAAAAATGATCTGGTCGTTTATCTGGCACACGATCTCAAAACGCCTCTCACATCTGTGATCGCGTATTTAAGTATGCTGGACGAAAAACCGGATATGCCGCCGGAAGAACGCAAAAAATATATCCATATCGCACACACCAAGGCGATCCGTCTAAGTGAACTGATCAGCGAATTTTTTGAGATCACAAAGTTCAATCTCCAGAATATCCGTCTGGAGAAAGAGACCATCAATCTTTCACTGATGCTGGAGCAGATCATGGATGAATTTTATGCCGTGTTTGCCGATAACAATCTGACCGGAAATATTTATACGGAAGAAGATCTTATGGTAGAAGGTGATCCGGACAAACTTGCCCGTGTGTTTGATAACCTTCTGCGAAATGCGGTTGCCTATAGTTACCGCGGCACAAACATTGATGTGCGTGCATACGGGGAAGGTGTTGCCGTTGTCATCGTATTTTCTAATCAGGGTGAGCCGATCCCGAAACAGAAACTGCAGACCGTATTTGAAAAGTTCTACCGTGCGGACAATTCCAGATCGAGCCAGACCGGAGGAGCCGGACTTGGACTTTCGGTGGCAAAAGAGATCGTGGAATTGCATGAAGGAACGATCGAAGCTTTTAGTGACATTCAGTCCACCCGTTTTGTGGTGCGTCTGAAGCGACTTTTGCCGAAGGGACAGCGGCAATCGGGAGGTGTTATTTAAATGGAAGAAAACAAGAAAAAGAAGCGTACCGCCGGAGATGTGATCCGGACGCTGATCATGATCGTGGCACTTGGCGTGTTCTGTTATTCCGGCTATCAGCTGCTTTCGATTTATCAGGAATATAAAAAGGGCAGTGATGAGTATCATGCACTGGAGAATAAATATATTGATGAAAAGGGTATGTTTGAAGAAATCAACACGGATGCGGCGGAGCCGACGATGAAAAATCCGATCGATTTTACCGGACTGAAAGCCGTGAATGAGGATATTATCGCCTGGCTGAAGGTCGGTGCGATCGATATCAGTTATCCGGTCACGCAGGGCAAGGATAACGATTACTATCTGCACAATACCTTTGAAAATCAGCCGAATATTGCCGGATGTATTTTTATGGATCACGGCTGCAAAAAAGATTTTTCCGATCCGAACACGATCATTTACGGACACAATATGCGAAATCTTTCCATGTTCGGAAAATTAAAACAATTCCGCGATCAGGCAGTGTTTGACTCGGATGCATATTTCTGGGTATATACGCCGGAGAAGATTTATAAATACGAAATTTTCTCCTGCCAGGAAGTCGGTGCGACAAGCGAAACCTATCAGCTTCAGTTTTCCGACAAAAAGAAATTTCAAGAATATATTGATTCCTGTTTTGAACGTTCCGTTTTGAAACGTGACATCGAAGTGACAAGCGATGATAAAATCGTGACACTTTCTACCTGTACCGGAAATTCCGAGACAAGATTTCTCGTGCAGGGCAAGCTGATCGAAACCTACAAGGCAGTGTAAGAGATTTTGCCTCTGGCATCATATAATTTGGGTATGAAAGGGTGATTTGTATGAATGGCACAGAAAAACTGAAAGAACTCATCAATAGAAGCAATAATATTGTATTTTTTGGCGGGGCCGGTGTCTCGACAGAAAGCGGGATTCCTGATTTTCGAAGTACGGACGGACTTTATCACCAGGAGTATGATTATCCGCCGGAAACCATTCTGAGCCATAGTTTTTTCATGCGAAACCCGGAAGAATTTTATCGTTTTTACAAAAATAAAATGCTCTGCCTGGATGCAAAGCCAAACATGGCACATAAAAAGCTGGCAGAGCTTGAAAAGGCCGGAAAATTAAAGGCAGTCATCACGCAGAATATCGACGGACTGCACCAGGCGGCAGGAAGCAAAGAAGTGCTGGAGCTTCACGGAAGCGTGCATCGCAATTACTGTATGAAATGCGGAAAATCTTATGATGCAGAATATATGCTTCATGCAGAAGGTGTGCCGACCTGTTCCTGTGGCGGAAGGATCAAACCGGATGTGGTGCTCTACGAAGAAGGGCTTGATATGACCGTCATGGCAAGAGCCATTCAGGCGATCCAGGATGCAGATATGCTGATCATCGGCGGAACATCCCTGATCGTCTATCCGGCAGCCGGACTGATTGATTATTACAGAGGAAATAAACTGGTCGTGATCAATATGAGTGTTACATCGCAGGATAAAAATGCAGATCTGGTGATCCAGGAACCAATCGGAAAAGTATTTGCCGGCATCTGAACATATAACGATCTGTAAGAATATATGAGATCATTTTGTAGATTGGGAGGGACAGGATGGATTATGAAGTAGGCGATATCGTGAAACTGAAAAAACAGCATCCGTGCGGAAGTAAAGAGTGGAGGATCCTCAGGGTAGGAGCGGACTTCCGACTGGAGTGTATGGGATGCTCACATCAGATCATGATACCGAGAAAACAAGTGGAGAAAAATACCAGGGGGCTTCGCAAGGAGGAGTAGGAGTTGTGAACGTGCAAATGAACGAATTCTCCGAAGGCACTTTTACGTGCCCTTCGGAGAATTCGTTCATTTGCACATGCATATTTTTGGAAGCCAGCACTTTATAACACCTTCATCCCATTCTTTTACACTGAAAAAGAAAAAACGATAATTTTTTTTTGTCTTTTTTTAGAAAAACTTTATGTGTATATCCAACAGCGATATGCTATACTGAAAGGGATTTAAAACCGAGGCAAGGAGCGATTTTTATGAAATTAAAAACGAGGCTTATCATAGCCTTTTTTGTTATTATCTGTGTGCCTCTTTTGCTTGCAGGAGTATCGCTGGTTGGTTTTTCTACGTATCAGATCCGTAATCTGGAGGATCATCTCGGCATTTCCGGTGTGACTTATGAAAATATGTCGGATTCGGTGCAGGTTCTGAACAAAGCGACGAACTCCAATTTTGAACAGATCAAAGCAAAGGGCAGTGAAAATCCGGATGCATTTCTGAATCGTGATTATCTGGATCAGCTGAATGATGAGCTGAAAGAGAAATATTCTTTTCTGATCGTAAGAAAGGGCGACAGTCTTTATTATTCCGGAAGTGATGAGAGCGTGAATAAGCTGTTTCCGGAACTGCCGGAGTATAGTGACGTGGTCAGCCAGTCGGACAGCGGCGTTTATATCGGTAAGGATGTGAAGGCGTTCGTCAAGCAGATGGATCTGACGTTTTCAGATCAGACAGAAGGCAGTGTTTTTGTAATCACCAGCCTGACGATGGTGCGTCAGATGAGGACTCTTACAAGAGATATGCTTGTTTCTATCGTGATCATTCTGATCATGACAGCAGGTATGCTGACGATGTGGATTTACAATGGAATCAACATTCCGCTGAAAAAGCTTAAGGAAGCAACGCAGAACATCAAAGAGGGAAATCTGGAGTTTGTTCTGGATGCAGAAGGTGACGATGAGATCAGTGAGCTGTGCCGCGATTTTGAGGAAATGCGGCAGAGACTGAGGGAATCATCTGAGGAAAAGATACAGTACGACAAGGAGAATAAAGAGTTGATCAGCAACATTGCACACGATCTGAAAACTCCTATCACAGCCCTGAAAGGTTATGCGGAGGGGATCATGGATGGTGTGGCGGATACGCCGGAGAAAATGGACCGTTACATCCGCACGATTTATAATAAAGCAAATGATATGGATCGTCTGATCAATGAGCTGACGTTCTATTCAAAGATCGATACAAACCGTATTCCATATACATTCAATAAGATCAACGTCCGTGAGTATTTTGATGACTGTGTGGAAGAGGTCGGACTGGATCTGGAATCCAAAAATATTGAGCTGTCTTACTTTAATTCAGTTGAAAATGATGTGCTTGTGATCGCCGATGCAGAGCAGCTGAAGCGAGTCATTAACAATATTGTCGGAAACTCTATCAAATATATGGATAAGCCAAAAGGCTATATCAGCATCCGTGTCAAAGATGTGGGTGATTTCATCCAGGTTGAGATCGAAGATAACGGACGAGGTATTGCGGCAAAAGATCTGCCGGCAATCTTTGACCGGTTCTTCCGGGCGGATGCATCCAGGAATTCTTCCAAAGGAGGAAGTGGAATCGGTCTTTCCATCGTACGCAAGATCATCGAAGATCACGGCGGAAAGATCTGGGCAAACAGTAAACTCGGATGTGGTACAGTGATGTACTTTGTCCTTAGAAAATATCAGGAGGTGCCTGTAAATGAGCAGAATACTAATCATAGAAGATGAGGAGAGTATTGCAGAGCTGGAGAAAGATTATCTGGAACTGAGCGGATTTGAAGTTGAAATTGAGAGCAAGGGAGACGTTGGACTCAACGTGCCTGGAAGAAGAATTGATCTTTACATTCTCGACCTGATGCTGCCGGGAATGGACGGATTTGAGATCTGTAAAGAGATCAGAAATCACAAAAATACGCCAATTCTGATGGTTTCTGCAAAGAAAGATGACATTGATAAGATCCGTGGACTGGGACTTGGAGCAGATGACTATATGACCAAACCGTTCAGCCCGAGTGAACTGGTAGCGAGAGTCAAAGCACATATGGCACGTTATGAGCGTCTGGTCAGCACAAATATGCCGAAGAATGATATCGTAGAGATCCGCGGCATCAAGATCGACAAGACAGCACGCCGTGTGTGGGTAAATGGAGAAGAAAAAGCATTTACCACAAAAGAATTTGATCTGTTGACCTTCCTTGCGGAGCATCCAAACCATGTATTCACAAAAGAAGAGCTGTTCAGTGAAATCTGGGATATGGAGTCGATCGGAGATATTGCGACCGTTACGGTACATATCAAAAAGATTCGTGAGAAGATTGAGTTTAACACAGCCAAGCCACAGTATATCGAGACAATCTGGGGCGTGGGATATCGATTTAAGATTTAAAGATGCCAGGGTCAGAAGCATGAAACCACGATGTGCTTGCACAAGAGTGGTTTTATGGCATCGTTTAACCCTAGTATTTACAAGGAGGAACATTATGCAGGAAATAAAAACTCCAAAGAAGCCGTTTATCTATTACCTGATCATTGCGGCAACGATCATGATACTGCTCAACACACTTGTTTTTCCGAATGTGCTGAAGCATCAGGTAAAGGAAGTCGGCTACAATGTTTTTATGCAGATGACAAATAATCAGGAGATCGGCTCGGTAAATATCACCGATTCTGAGATCTTCTTTACAAACAAAGACAATTCGCAGATGTACAAAACCGGCGTGATCAACGACCCGGAACTGGTAGACCGTCTGTACAAAGCAGGTGCAACTTTTTCCACGGAGATCACAGAAGAAATGTCTCCGATCGTTTATCTTCTGCTCGGCTATGTACTGCCAATCTTTATTTTTGTTGCACTTGGCAGATGGCTTTCCAAAAAGATGATGAGCAAGATGAGTGACGGGGCAAACCCGATGAACTCCATGATGTTTGGCACAAAGAGCAATGCCAAGATCTATGTAAAATCCACAAGCGGCATCAAATTCTCCGATGTGGCAGGAGAGGAAGAAGCAAAAGAACTGCTTACAGAGATCGTAGATTTCCTTCACAATCCCGGCAAATATCAGGAAATCGGAGCATCGATGCCAAAAGGTGCACTGCTTGTAGGCCCTCCGGGAACCGGTAAAACATTGCTGGCAAAAGCAGTTGCAGGTGAGGCGAATGTACCGTTCTTCTCGATCTCCGGTTCTGAGTTTGTTGAGATGTTTGTCGGTATGGGTGCTGCAAAAGTGCGTGACCTGTTCAAACAGGCAAGCGAGAAAGCACCGTGTATCGTCTTTATCGACGAGATCGATGCGGTTGGCAAGAAACGTGACGGACGCATCGGCGGCAACGATGAGCGTGAGCAGACGCTGAATCAGCTGCTCACGGAAATGGATGGATTTGACGGTTCCAAGGGTGTTGTCATTCTGGCAGCGACCAACCAGCCGGATTCTCTTGACCCGGCACTGCTCCGTCCGGGACGATTTGACCGCCGTATTCCGGTGGAACTGCCGGATCTTCAGGGTCGTGTGGATATTCTGAAAGTCCATGCAAAAAAGATCAAACTTGCGGATAACGTAGATTTCAATGCGATCGCCAGAGCTGCATCCGGAGCATCCGGAGCGGAACTTGCAAATATCGTGAATGAAGCAGCACTTCATGCTGTACGCTGCGGACGCAAATTTGCAACACAGCAGACTGATGGAGAGCGTGGAAGTTGTTATCGCAGGATATCAGAAGAAAAACCGTATCCTGTCGGATAAAGAGAAACTGATCGTTTCCTATCATGAGGTTGGTCATGCACTGGTTGCTGCCATGCAGACTAATTCCGCACCGGTTCAGAAGATCACGATCATTCCGAGAACTTCCGGTGCACTCGGCTATACGATGCAGGTAGAAGAGGGCGAGCATTTCCTGATGAACAAAACAGAGATGGAAAACAAGATCGCAACCTTTACCGGCGCCGTGCGGCAGAAGAACTGATCTTTGGTGAGATCACAACCGGAGCTTCCAATGATATCGAGCAGGCAACGAAATTTGCAAGAGCCATGATCACACGTTACGGTATGAACGAAGAGTTTGATATGGTAGCCATGGAAAGCGTTTCTAACCAGTATCTTGGCGGAGACAGCTCTTTGACCTGCTCCATGGAGACACAGACGCTGATCGACCAGAAAGTCGTTCAGCTGGTCAAAGAACAGCATCAGAAGGCAAAGAAAATTCTGGAAGACAACGTTATGAAGCTGCATGAGATCGCAAAATTCCTCTACGAGCATGAGACGATCACCGGAGAAGAATTTATGGAGATTCTGAACAGCGACAGCCAGAAGATCATCGAAGAGAAACAGCAGTAAAAAAGAAACACAAATAAATGAAAGAAATAAAAAATCCGGAACGGACAGTAAAAACTGTTTTGTTCCGGATTTTTTTTGCGGCAGGATCACTGTATATATCTGCGGAGTGATTTCGTTGAAAATACTGCTCCGGTTAAGATGCAAAACATACAGTTTCAGCCAGTTTCTGGAGCTTGAATGCAGTCATCACATCAAGAGTTCCGGTATAGGGGATGCCCATTGAGGATCTCGAAAAAACAGTGTTGTAAATGACGCATGCTGCCAGGTAACTTCCTTCTACGGTCGGGTGCGAATAGTCACCCATCAGAAGTTTGATCCCATACGAAGAATGGCTGCAGAGCAGAAATGCTGTGCCAACCGGAGCGACGAGAGCATTGTGCTCTTCGGCGATCTCCGCAATCGTACGGTTAAGAATACTCTGGTAATCAGAGCGGTTTGACACGGAATCGTACCGGTTATAATCATTATGCCATTTCCCCGGGCCCATGTCTGATAAAGGACCATCTTTGCACCGCTGGCCTGAATATAAGGAGCCAGCTTGCGGATGGTTCTTTTCATACGCTGTGGTTTGGAAATCGGATAATAGCGTCGATCCTGCAAAATGACGTAATCCCATCGCTGCATACGCAGAAGCCGGTAAAGTTTTCTGCCGTTGGCAGTTGTAGGATTGCTTGTATTTTTCAGGGAATGTCCCGGATTGGTGAGTGACCTTACGATCACGTTCTGCCCGGAACTCTTGCACAGTTTCCGAAAAATATTTGGCATATGATTTCGCTGTGTATAGCTGTTTCCCACAAATAAAATGCGTGTGGGAGATGTTGGTGCTTCCCTGTGCCTGCGGCATGTGCTGTGACAGGAATCCAGCACAGCATCATGGCAAAGATCAAACTAACTAAATACGATTTTTTTGACCGGTTAAAAAC